>OGHW01001954.1_pt1 | contig 14185 bp, 11 predicted proteins | sample 1571641 | NCBI WGS metagenome assembly OGHW01 (sample SAMEA2582066, study PRJEB24529) | metagenome | biome: Human gut stool | place: China | collected 2011 | reverse complement strand
ATATAACGAGCCCCTCCTAAGGGCTAGTTGCAGGTTCGATTCCTGCAGGGGACACTTGTTTTGAGTTCGCAGCAATCCGTAGTAGTCCGCCGAATCCCGCCAGTATCAAGCCTCTCACGAAATCTCTGTTCGCAGTAGTTCGCCTCAGACCGTTGACAACCGCGCCATTTGGCGGGTAAAAAACGAGTAAAACAACTTTACCCACCGGAATTTTACCCATGCTCACTGTTAAGCAGATAGAGGCCGCCAAGCCTAAAGACAAACCCTACCGAATGCTCGACAGCAATGGCCTGTACCTATACGTTCCGGTGTCTGGCAAAAAGGTGTGGCAGTTGCGCTATAAGCTCGACGGCAAAGAGAAGGTGCTGACAGTGGGCAAATACCCTCTCATGTCATTGCAGGAAGCCAGGGATAAAGCATGGACCGCAAGGAAGGATGTTTCTGTCGGGGTCGATCCGGTTAAAGCCAAAAAGTTGTCTGTGAAGGACAATTCATTTTCAGCTATTTATCATGAATGGTACGACCATAAGCGGCAGGTTTGGTCTGAAGGATATGCGGATGAACTTTCCCGCATGTTCCGCGACGATATTCTGCCGATGATCGGATATCTGGAAATACAGGACATTGAGCCGATGCAGATACTGGAGGTGATCCGTAGGTTTGAAGAACGTGGGGCAATGGAGAGGGCAAATAAAGCCAGAAGAAGATGTGGCGAGGTATTCAGGTATGCGATCGTTACAGGAAGGGCCAAATATAATCCGGCTCCTGACCTTGCTGATGCCATGAAGGGATATAGAAAGAAAAACTACCCTTTCCTTCCTGCAGATCAGATACCAGCATTCAATAATGCGCTATCTGGCTTTTCCGGAAGTATTATTTCGAAAATTGCCACGCAGGTTTTGCAATATACAGCGCTGCGCACAAAAGAGCTCCGTTCTATGCAATGGGAAAACGTCGACTTTGAAAACAGGATGATAACCATCGACGAAGAAGTAATGAAGGGGCGCCGCGTCCATGTGGTTCCGATGTCAGATCAGGTAATAAATCTCCTGAATACTCTCAAACCGATCACAAGCCCTGTTTCCTCTTTTGTGTTCGCCGGGCGGAATGATAAGAAAAAGCCCATCAGCGAGAATGCCGTATTATTAGTTATCAGGCAGATTGGCTATGAGGGGCTGGCGAGCGGGCATGGATTCCGCCACCAGTTCAGCACAATAATGAATGAGCATGGCTGGCCAGCGGACGCGATTGAAAAACAACTCGCGCACACCGCCAGCGGGTCAATACGCGGAATTTACAACCATGCTCAGTATCTGGATAAACGCAGAGAGATGATGCAGTGGTGGGCTGATTACATCGATGGTCGTGCAGTCCAGTAAGCCATTACGCGAACTCTTCCAGGGTCAGGTTCCATCTGCGCCATCTCCTGAGATGCCAAAATCTGCGAGCAGCTATCCAGAAATGAACACTGGCCGTTTACTCAATCCGCAAGGTATCGCACCATAACCGCGGACATACTTGTTGTAGTTACGGTGCGCACCACTCTTTCATGATAACGCCCTTCCATAAGATCACCCATTCGTTGAGCGCTCACCTGCGACGTCTATACTTTTAGTCTTACTGACTGGAGGTTTCTATGTGTGGACGTTTTGCACAAGCCCAAACCCGTGAAGAGTACCTGGCTTATTTGGCTGAAGAAGCCGAGCGCGACATTGCTTATGACCCAGAACCAATTGGCCGGTACAACGTGGCGCCAGGGACAAAGGTTTTGCTCCTGAGCGAACGCGACGAACTGCTGCACCTCGATCCAGTTCACTGGGGTTACGCACCAGGGTGGTGGGATAAACCACCGCTGATTAATGCCCGGGTTGAGACCGCAGCCAGCAGCAGAATGTTTAAACCCCTGTGGCAGCACGGGCGAGCGATCTGCTTTGCCGATGGATGGTTTGAATGGAAGAGCGAAGGAGACAAGAAGCAATCCTACTTTATTCATCGCGCCGATGGCCAGCCAATCTTCATGGCGGCTATCGGCAGTGTCCCTTTCGAGCGCGGAGACGAAGCCGAAGGGTTTTTGATAGTGACCGCTGCGGCCGCTCAGGGACTGGTCGACATTCACGACCGCCGGCCACTGGTTTTGTCACCGGAGGCAGCGCGCGAATGGATGCGCCAGGATATAGGCGGGAAGGAAGCTGAAGAGATAGTAGTCGACGGGGCTGTGCACGCCGACAAGTTTATCTGGCACGCCGTGACACGCGCCGTGGGTAATGTTAAGAATCAGGGAGTGGAGTTAATTAAATTTAACTATTCATAATAAAAAGATAAATCGCATACCTCAGTTACCTCACCACATCATCATTTATTTTATTAGATCCCGTGTTTAGTTAACTAAATTATAACCAACCAAATAATTATTTCGAATGCTAATCAATATTTTTTTGTGATACATTGAAAGCTTTCATAACCTTAGCCTTGAGATGAGAATCACAAAAATCTTCCATGCCTAAAATTTTTATTAAAGCATCAACCTGTTGCTCACTATGGTTCTCAAAAGACAAAATATACTCAACCTGAGAATTTGAAAGATATCTAGGTAAATATTGATAAGGATTCAACCCTGCAGGAATACTTGACATAATCATATTCCACATCATTTTCTGATGTAACCCATCATGCATTTTTTTGTAATTAAAGAATGGTTGCAATATAGGAGAATAAACATCAATTAAAGCCCCTTTCTGCCATTCATAGTACTGCAGAACCTGCTTCTTGTATTCGGAAAATACTTTATATAAATCAATAAAATCCCCTTCATCCTCTATGAATTTTTTAGCTTTAACCCCCCAGTCACCCCATTCAAGTAACTCCTCTTTGCTCACTACAAAACTGGCAACCATTGTTTTGCTTTGAAAATCACTTTTAATTACCCAATTGGCCTGAGCCATACGCCAATGAGAACTAAAGTTACGTAATTTCTGTAAAAAATCGTGCAACCCTGGCGTAGAAAAAAATTTATTACGATGTTCAACAATAGCTTCCAGTGGCCATTTCTTATTGAGAGATCTAGCGATATCAACAACAGTCATTAAAGAAGAAGTGCAATAATATAGATACCGTTTCACTTCACGAACATATTCTTCTGAATTGTTTTCATTTGAACGATGCCAGAACTCTACACTCTTACTTTTTTCACCAAATTCATTAATTTTGTCTAATAAGTCAGAAGTGCTTTTAGTGAATACCCAAATCGCATCATCAAGTTCTTTAATACTCCTCCACAGTTTTCCGCCATCGGTATGATCAATCGATTTTTGTGCTGTTGTGAAATCAGACATTATTGCCCTCTGAATGTCGTGAATTGTCCAAGGATGAGCAATGCTATCAAGATATCCTGCCATCTAAGCTCCACCGTTATAAAAGTCATAATAAAATTGAATTTAATAGTATCAAAAAATCAAGATACAAACTTGATAAAATGCACAAAGTAATGTGGTTAATTCGCACATATATGCACGTCGTTGCATTCGAGCAATTCTATCGCACCTTAAGAAGGTCCGTATACCTTGTCGTGTATCTAGGCGATAGCATTTCCCGCTTCATCTGCCAGGCGATCTGGATTCCCTGCCCTGCAAAATACAGAGTTCCCCGTCCGTCTTTCGCATTGAGATGATCGAGAACTTCCATGAGCTTTTCACTGTTCTTCCGTGGCGCGTTGTCGTCGAAGAGGTTGAGCTGCGCTACGCCCTGGCTGTAGAAATCTCCCAGCATTACTCCTGCTTTCTGGTAGCGATGCCCGACTCGCCAGATTGCATCGAGACATTTCGTCGCCGCGGTGATGATGTCCCGGCTGTCCTGGGTAGGTGTTAGCAGCTTTACCGATGTGCTGTTTCCGTAATAGGGTTCATTCAGAGCAAAGGGGCTGGTTTTGACGAACGCAGAGATAAAGCGGCAGTACTGATGTTCACCACGGAGTTTCTCCGCTGCTCTGGATGCGTAAAGACATATCGCCTGGCGCATCTCTTCGTAGGTGGAAATCCGCTGCCCAAAGCTGCGACTACAGACAATCTCCTGCTTTACCGGCGCGAACTCCTCCAGACCTAGACAGGGTTCCCCGCGTAGCTCCCGCACGGTTCGCTCCAGAACCACATTAAAATGCTTCCGGATAAAACGGATATCGGTATCCGCCAACTGCAGCACAGTTTTTATCCCCATAGCCTCCAGTTTTTTACTGATACGGCGCCCTACACCCCAGACCTCATCCACCGGAAGCAAAGCCATCAATTTACGCTGACGTTCAACATTCGACAGGTCGACAACCCCACCAGTGGCTTTCCATGTCTTCGCCGCATGATTGGCGAGCTTTGCCAATGTCTTTGTTTGGGCGATCCCCACACCGACAGGAAGTCTGGTGTTGCGGTAAACGGTATCTTTCAACTCTCGTCCGAATTCTTCCAGTACACGACAATTTCGCACACCAGTGAGGTCGCAAAAGGCTTCATCGATACTGTAAATTTCTACGCGGGGACACATTTCTTCAAGTGTCGTCATGACCCGGTTACTCATGTCAGCATAGAGCTCGTAATTGGAGCTGAAGCAGACGACGCCCTGCTGCCGAAAGTAGTCTTTGCACTTGAAATACGGGTCTCCCATCTTGATTCCAAGCTTCTTGGCTTCGGTAGATCTCGCAATGATGCATCCGTCATTATTCGACAACACGACAACCGGCCTGCCTTGAAGGTCAGGCCTGAAAATGGTTTCGCAGCTCGCATAGAAGCTGTTCACATCAACCAGAGCAAACATCACATCACCGGGCAATCATCAAAGCCAGGCTTACTGATGATGTGCGTTACCACACCTATCAGCTCGACATCAGAGAGCGCGTCCCCTTCTATCGCATCACCATCTTCCGTAATGAGTGATCCTCCCAAAAATCTGGCAAATTGCTGCACCCCACAGTATGAGATGAGCAAAACGGCTGTAGCTAAAGGCACAGAGGAGCGCTCAACTACGGCGACTCCTCGCTGAGTACTGACGAACATCGCATACTGACTTATGCCGGTAGCTTCGTAGATTGGCTGCTGTTGAAGCATGATCTGCCCTCCGATTAATACTGTTTTTATATACAGTAGTTTTTATGAGTCAGCAGATCAATGCCGGTTTGACTATCAATTTATTGCACAGTATCAGCTGAATCGACCGGAGACAGCTGCCATTTCTTCCGCAATAACCTCCAGAGCTGACTTGCTGGTAAGGGTCAGGTCATCCATTCGGGCGCGGTAGAACCGCCCTGCGAAGGCGGCAGCATCGGCGCGATCAGAACCTACGCCGTTGTAGGTGATCGAAGTCGACGGGTATGCCACCTTGGTTACGAACGTCCCTTCGTATGCCAGAACACCGTCAAGATAAACCATACCTTTCTGCTGAGTACCATCTGACGACTCGACATAGCGAACGCTCAGGCAATGCAGGTTTCCGTCAACCAGCCCGCTAAGATACGACAGGATTGAGTAGTTCACCCCGCGGACGCTGACGGTCAGAGCTGTAATCACTCCGGAGGTAATAGTGGGGAACACCTGCAGCAGGCGGTTTGCCGTCGTCGCATAACTGGTCGCTGCAATGCCAACGATAACGTTATTGAAGCCCTCATTACCGGCGTTTGCTGGGTTAACCTTCAGCCAGAAAGTATGCATGTAGTCCTTCATCGCCGATGTAGGAATAAATCCATTCGGCATTTTGAAGTACTGGCGGGACGTTTTATCGAAAATCATCCCGCCCGCCGTCGCATCATAAACCAGTGATACCGTGCCTACAGTGGCCGGGTCTTCAACATAGCAAAGGTTTTTCAGGTTAGAGCCTGACGGCAGGTTTTGAGCGCCTCCGGCCCAGACGCTCTTAACATCAATCATTCCCAGGGTTCCGGTATTGATCGAAGGGAAGCGATATAGTTTTTCACCAGTATCAATTGATACGCCTAACAGTTTCTCAGCCTTTCCCATTAGTTAACCCACCCTTTTAATTGCATAAACTGATAAATAAAATTCGCATTCACTTCTGCTCCGATATATAAAGCATTTGGCTGCAATACCTGAGAGGGATGCAAATTGTCTGTACGTAATGACGTAGGTGTCGTGTCGTTTGCAATATCAGTAACATCCTGTGCATAGGCAGGATTATAATGATTCTTGAAATTCTGCATTAAGTCTACGCCATCAATTTCAACGTAATTCTCAGGAAATGCAGCTTTTAAGGCGGCATTGATAGTGTGAATTCGTTGGTAACCATCTGTTCCGCGAGTTTCACTTGCCTGCGTAAACTGCGGGAAAATAACAAAGCGTTTACCATATGGCTTGAGATAATCGACAATATTTTGAATATTGCGTAATACCTCAGTCCATAATGTTGTGTTATTTCGTCCGCATGTCAGAACCAGAATCGCTTCATCATGCTGATCATATAAGACGCCTGCCGCTATCGATCCAACCACTGTTGACGTTGTATATGGATAAACAAAAAGCGGTACATTCTCAGCAACATTAACAGCGTCGCCGCTCGCGTCACGCGTGAAGTACGCCTGCGTGCCTGACCAGTTAAATGTCCCGTCGACTCCTCCCAGGTTGCATTTAATACCTGTCATCGCACCGTTAGATGCCGACGCGGCCGGACCAGGCTGATTTGGCAGCAGGTTAACCGAACCAGAAGCCGGAATAACTCCGCCATCAGGACGGCAGTAAAACGGCTCTCCGCCCTGCCGCGCCGCTACAGCTGTGGAACGAAGTCCACTTTTCCCGAAATTGTAAGCGGTCAGGCCCGTTAACGAATGGAGCGTATTCATCATGACAGGCTGCTCCATGAACGAATCACCCCAGCCAGCAATCACCGTTCTGGAGATTAACGGGTAGATGTAGCCAGTGTCAGCCTGGAAAAATTTACCCGCGATAACGGTGCTATCCCTGTCTGAATCCCATGTCAGAAGCCCGGCATCATTGATTGTCGGGTTGGTTTCATTGGCGGTTCCGTCGGTTACTTGCGTAATTGCTGACGTTTCGGTGTTAAAAACAAACACCTGACTTTTCCCGCTAACTGTCTGTGCATATGGGATTTTGTTAGATTTTTTAATGCCCAGCGCCTTACTGATCTCCACGCCAGATATTTTTACAACGTCGGCATCAATCTCTGGAGTGGAAACGGGTGTAAGAAAACGCCTCACCCCACCTTTCAAAAAGCTGAGCAGGTTTTCTGTTTCATCTGACTGAATATCAGAATATGAAGCCCACGCTTCAAATTCTCCGCCAGGAGAGAACATCGTGGAATTAATTAGCTCGCTGGCCCCGCTAAGAAGAAATTCATTTGTTTCAAGGCTTTTTGAACTAACTGGAACGAAGAAAATACGCTTACCTTCTCGCAGGCAAGAAATGATATTGTAGTTCTCATCCATTTGGATATCTTGATCAGTTACAGCCTCGAACTCTCCTCCAGGTTCGAACTGGCTTGAAATTAAAAAATGGCTTGATTGTGATAACCCGAGAAGATTAGTCGAGAGGATTGCCGGAGGAATGCCTGCCGGATCTATTTCAATACCAGCTATTACAAGCTTTTCCCCTGTAATCTCCTTTGACCAAATGGGTATGAAAAACATCTGTTTCCCATCCCTGATACTTCTCAGAATATTTTTATTCTCGTCGAATGTTATATCTTCATCTGTGACTGATTCGTATTCATTGCCTGATACGCCTGTTTCGAAAAACTCAGAGGTTTTAGTCAGGGGAAGCAAAGGAGAGTATGGCGCTATCGCATCGTCGATCGCTGTCTTGGCAGGAATTACCCTACCCGTCGCAACTAATACCCCTGCTTCATTTTGAAGTTCGCTTGCTATGGATGCATCCGATTCAGTTCTCGCATAGCAAAAATTACCATCCTCGATGTATCCAGCATCTACATCGGCCTGCGCAGCAGCTTGCGAGGAGTAAATTCGAATGGAATTAAGAATTGCCCCAGTCCTTTCCTCAACATATTCCTGAGACGGCATTTTCCTCCCAGTAGGATCCAGGGTCCCTCCGTTATTAATAACTTCAATAGCCAACGCGCTATCGTCCGGGCTGCGGTAATAGGTGGCGCTGCCCTCTGGGATATTAGCAATATCCGCCTGCGCCGCCGCCAGCGTCATATACTGTCGACTGAGAGGGATCAGGTTCTGCCTAGTTTCCTCAACGACCTTATCCCCTTCCGCCTTAATTCCATCTACGGTGTAGTGCTCTCCGCCGAGACGATCGATATATGTCGGTTCGGTACTGGTGACAACCTTATCCAGCATGGCGCCAGCATAAACTGTGTCCCGAATATCAGTACTTGGTACCGGGTTGTCGGTTGGAGTTGGTAACGGTACTTCTGCCATTGTGCATGTCGCCCTATAAAAGGCGCACGAAGCCCTCAGAAATTAACCTGATGGTGTGCGCGAAGGTTGGTAATTACTGCCGTGTGTTACGAATAAATCGAGTCTGAATACTCAGTGAGTGAGAGGGTTTGAGTATCGTCACCGTTTGGTTTTGCGCTATCGACGCGCCAGATTGTGGAATTGAGTTCCGAGTCGGTAGCGATGAAATACCGGCTGGGGTTTTGTACCGTACTGCGGTCATAAATGGCCAGGTCGAAGGTATCGGCTGCAGCCTGAAATGCTTTGGGCTTGCCACTTACCGGATAAGCTCGCCAGCGCCCGCGGTAATTGCCGAGGCTGTCGGTCATCACCACCCACATATCGCCGAGTGAGAAGTCGATACGCTCTGACGTCGAGAACACATCCCCGGATCGCCCGGTGATGTATCCCGTTTGCTGTGCGTTATCGTACATGTCCGGACACTGAACCACCGTACCGCGCACCACTTGCGTTTCTTCCAGCACTTTCACCGTCATAGTCAGGCGTGAGTAAAGGATTTTCCTCGCCTCAAGCCAGGCCCTGTCGGTTGCCTGAGTGGCATTCCTGCAGCCGTCCAGGCTGATCTGCATCGCGTTAACAGTGGCATCCTCAACCTCAGTGATGCCGCTGCTGTCGATCTGCAGGTAGATGTAAGCCTTCTTGTTCGTCAGCGGGTCAACGTAATCCAGCGCCACGCCGTCGTAACCACCAGGGAGAGACATTTGCCAGGCTACTTTGTACTCGTCCCAGAACATGTTTGAGCGCGCAAAAACCGCATCCGGATTTGTCACTTTCTCATCACGCCAGAACGTCAGCACATCGCCGATATTATTGCCATCAACGCGGGCCACATTGGCGATCGTCGCTATGCGCTCACCAAGAGGCTGCTTCTCATCCGAGAAGGTGTAATCGAAATACCCAAGCGCCTCATCCGGCAGCGAATCGGCAATGGCATAAAGAGCGGCGACGTCAATGCTGGCCACGTCCTGCTTACCCACAACCACCCATTCGTGAAGGATGGCGTCTGCAAACGAGCGACTCGGCCGCAGCGTGTAATCGACCGCGCCGGTTGTCCGGTCGTAGCTGATGGTATGCCGCTGCGCCAGCATGTTGTACTTCTGCTCACGGTTGCTGTTGCTGTCGTTCGAGCCTTTGATCGTGATGCGGGCAATCGTGTCTTCCGGATACACGACGTTTTCGCGCACGTTCACTGCGTGGATCGCCATCAGCGTCACGACGTTGGCGTCATTGCTGTTGTCGAGGCGCTCGATGGTCACCGCATAGCGCCCTGCCCCGGCAGCCGGGACAAACTTATGCGTTGTGCGGAAATACCGGGTCGTTACCTGGAAGTCGTTATCGAAGAAATAATCGTGCTGCTCCGACGTACCAGGCACCTGATTGTTGTCGTCATCGACCTGCCAGAACTTGATCCGGTATTGCGTTGTGCCGGCTGTCGCGCCGAGCTGGACCAGCACATGCACCCAGACCTGCGTCGAGACGATCGGCGACACTGACGGTCCGATAACCAGAGGGGTCTGGTCATTCAGCGTGAACAGCGTCGGGTTGATAACTGCATTGCCCGGCAGAGACGTAATTTCTCCGGATAGCTCGCCAATATAGAATGTCGTGTAAGAAAGCGTGTCGTCGCCAATAAAGCTCTCTGAGGAGATGATATTCCCGGCGCCGGTGACATTCCGTGTGACGCTTGTCCCGCCTTCGTTCCAGGTGGCGTTGATGACGAATGACACGGGGTGAGGTACCGCCAGCGCAGCGAAGTAGGCAAAGTTATCATCGTTCGACAGCACAATGGCTTTGAGCTGATTACTCTCGATCGCCACTGATGTCGGCGCCGTCGTGGTCGCGGTCTGAGCCGGGAAGTCCTGGCTTTCATTCAGGCCGGGCACAGTCTCGTTATCGACGTCATCGAACTGATACCCGACTTCAATCGTGCCGATCACGTCACCCGGGTTATAAATCGCAGAACTGGCGCCCGCCAGGCTGCCGAGGTTCGATTCCGAGTAGCGGATCGATGAGATGGTGTACCGGCCGTACCCAACCTCGAACCACTCCGTAAGCTGTTTGTTATTGTCGACGAACTCAAACAGTGCTTCCTGAATCAGGTCAGGAAAGACGCGGCACTGGCCGTAAATGTTAGGGCGCCCCTTGTAGAGTCGCGCGCGGTTCGTCTGGCCGGTTAAGTCGTTGTTAGGGGATTCGCCTGTCGCAACCGATACCGACGCACTGGGCTTATTTGACAGGCCGAACACCTTCAGCGCGCCGGAGAGGATTTTCGTGACCGGACGTAATATCGTGGTGATGAGCTTTCCCACCCCGCCCTCTGGCTGGTCGAAGACAGCCACGACGTCGCCAGAACGCAGTGGCCGGCTGATATCGTAATCGTCAGGCAGAGCTCGGCCATTCAGCTTCACGACAACATCGCGGTGCAGCTGCAGAGAATCCAGCAGGCTCACCAGTGTGGTGTCGACATCTACCATTCCCCGCTGCAGCGGCGCGCCTGGCAACCTCTGTAACTCATATCGAACCATGCACCATGTACTCCACTTTGCGGTAAACCTTCAGTAATGCCAGCGGGCTATCGCAACGCACGAAACCAAATTCCCCGCGGGCATGCAGGCACTTAACCGGGCTGATCATCACACCGATATGCGCCGGTACTTCGCCGCGGTAAAAAACGGCGATGCATCCGGTGGCCGCCACCGGCACGCACCGCCAGTGCGCGTGCTCCTGTTCATAGCAGGTGATGAAATCCGCGCCCGATTCGTAGCCGGCGATGTGATGCAGCTCCAGGCCGAGCACATGCCGGTAATAGAGAACCACCAGGCCCCAGCAGTCCATCTGCTCAAAACTGCAGGCGCGATTAGCCCAGGGCTTGCCGTTAACAAGCCCGATAAAGTCGCTCTGTGTCATACGGTGATTAGCCCGGGATAGTCTTTCGTGGTGTAAATGATGGAGTTGGCCAGCGTCAGCGGATTGGTCTTGCCGGCAGTCACGGTGACATTGCTGGCATCGGCGGAAATGTCGTTCACGTAAAGTGTCCAGTCTTTCAGGGATGATGCATCACCGATCGCATTCCACTGCTGATACAGGCACTTTATCGGCGTCATGCGCGCCGCCCCGCGCCAGCTTTTCAGTGTCTGCCGGACATGCTCCGTCGCGGCGACAAACGTTATGGTCATTGATATGACCGCCGTTCCGTCCTGCGCCGGTTCTGTTACGCTGAACCGCGCAGGCTCGAATGAGTTGCCGCCAAACGTCGCCGGGCGAAACAGGTTATTGACCACCCGGTAATAACCAAACGCTGGGTGATAAAACTCCACCGTCTGTTTGATGTCGCTCGCCGGCCGGCGCTCCTTCCACTCTCTCAAAGTCGGCATTAGTCAGCCCTCGGCATCACTTCGGTGATCAGGTAATCCAGCCAGTATCCATAGCCAGGCTGGGCCTCAACAATCCAGTCGTCATAGTCCTCGGTAATGTCCTCGATACCGTTGCTGATGACCGTTGCGGTCCAGGTGACGACGTTGCCGTTTTTGCTGGTCTGCACCGGCATATCGACGAAATGCAGCGTCTGCTGCTGAACTCCCTGCGTATCACCCAGGTCGATCGGCATCTGGAACCAGTTACGCCCGCGGTCGCAGTACGTCGGCGAGCGAAGCCACGACTTAAACCTCTCGGCCTGCGCGAGCGTGAATATCCACTGCAGCGTCCAGGTCGCTTTCAGGTCCGTGGTGATCGGCGTGATTATCAATGGACCGACTGCCGTCTGCGTCGTCTGCCAGGCTGTATCCTGCGTCATGTTCTGATCGGCACGCTGGGGCAGTGGCAGGAACGGAGGGTATTGAACTGTTGCCACGTTTCCTCCGGGCATAAAAAAACCCGCCGGAGCGGGTTTGGTTTAGTAAGCACCTTGCGCTTTTCTTCCGAGGCCATAAGCGTTTTGAATTGCAGAGGACATTGGCCCATTGCGATCAACATCGGTAAGAAAAGCTTCCACGGTCACAACACCACCCTCCTGGCTGGCCTGCGCCTGGAATGAATGCTGTCCGCCGGAAGTCTGATCATAGAACTGAACGTTTACCGATATAGATTTCGACGACTGCGATCCTGTTGAACCACTGTCGCGGATGCTCTGGCTTTGGTATTCACTACCCGTCGAGGCCTTCTTGATACGCGGCATACCACCAGTAACGTCTTTGTTGCTAAACACTGTGCCGTTATCGCCAGGTATCATGAATAATCCCTTACGGGTCTGCATGAACTCAGGTAAATCTCCCTCGCCTACTGGGTAAACATTTCCAGCAGTTACCGGACCTCCATTCTTACGCCCACCCGCAAGCGCAAGCCCGCTGGCAAGCCCAACTGTCGAACTGATACCAGCTGCAGCCGGGCCAGCGTTAGCACCGAACGAGGCGAGCGATGCCATCGCGGCCGCCGGAGCCCAGGCCGATGCGGTAGTTGCCGCCAGCCCGACTGATGTCGCCACCGATGCGGCACCGAGCGTCTGACCGAGGATGTAGTTTTTCAGCGCTTCGACGCCAACCTGAACAATGCTGTTGATCACGCTGTTCAGGATGGTGTTACCTAGCGACCGCATCGCCTCCTGTGCTGACATTGTGCCGGTTAGCAGACCGGTGATCGCATTGGAGGCATTCCCGCTAAACGCATCCACCGCACTCGTCAGCATGTTATAACCGAGGCTTTGCTGGCTCAGGATTTCCCATTGAGCTGCGATCCGCTGCTGCTCATATTGCCGGTCAGCGGCATTTTTCAGCGCTAATGCATTCTCATGGGCGAGAACTCCTTGTTGCTCGAACTGCTGAATCAGCGCCAGCTCCTGCGCGTGCTGGTTGGCCAACTGCTGCACCGGGTCAACTTCGGCAAGTGCCTGCTGGGTGGGGTTAACCACCTGCTGCGAGCGTATTTTGGCAAGGTTGGCCTGATGCTGCTGCTCCATCTGCTCAGTGGCTGCGTTGTATTCCTGCAGATCAATCTTCCCGGCGTTCAGCGCCGCTTTCAGGTTCTGCATGGATTCAGCGTAGGATTTATTCTCAGCCTGTTCCGGAATGGCATTAAGCGCCTCTGTTACCCCCTTCGCCGCTGCGGCTGCATCCCATGCGGCTGCTGCGTATTTGCCTGCTTCCTTGATTTGAGCCTGAGTAGCCGATTTACCGAGAGACTGCTGCGCACGCAATATCGCCTGCTCACGGCTCAATTCCTGAGTTGAGTCCGCTGCAAGTTCAGACTGCTGGCGAAGGTTTTCGAGTTTTTGAGCTATAGACTCAGCGGTGGAAGCAGACTGCTTCCCGGCTTTGTCGCTTTCCTTCCTGGCCTCCGTAATCCGGTAGGTTTCGGCGTATTCGTCCTGCAGCGCTTTGATTCGCTTCGGATCGGTCACCCCAGCATCAGCTGCATCATATTGGGCCTGAAGCCTGGCTCGCGCCTCACCTTCAAGTTTGGCCAACGCAAGCCGGCGTTCAGAGTTTTGAACCAGCTTCTTGGTTGCGGCGTCATCGCCTTTGGTCGGCGGCGCATTAAACTGGTTGCTTCCGGCGTCCTTCTGAGCCTTTGCTCGAATGTGGGCTATTTCCCCCTCGATCTGCTTCAGCTGCACTGCTGCCTGCGCCCTTCTGGCCTGAAAAACCGAGTCAGTTTCATACCATCTCTGGCCGTCTTTCAGCTCATTGTTCAGATCCTGCTGGAGCTTGATCAGCTTCGGCATTCTTGAAGAATCGCCGACATTGTTGTTGTAGTAATTGAGGT
>OGHW01001937.1_pt1 | contig 14318 bp, 10 predicted proteins | sample 1571641 | NCBI WGS metagenome assembly OGHW01 (sample SAMEA2582066, study PRJEB24529) | metagenome | biome: Human gut stool | place: China | collected 2011 | reverse complement strand
GAGATGGTGGGATTCGAACCCACGTGCCCGATTAAGGACAAAACGATTTCGAGTCTTTGAAATTGTTGGATGAAGCTGGTTCCTCGCGGCTGTCATTGGCAGCTGAGGGCATTTTTGTAACCTCCCAAAAGGCACGTCACACCGCAATTTGCAGGCAAAATTCGGCCACTTTTTGCGAAATGACGTTAGAAAAAGCCTTTTTCACACGGGGCGTCAACGGCTGCATTTCAGGTGTAGTTGTGTTAGATGTCCGTTAGAATTATGCAGTGCTGCCGTTGCTGTGCTAGCTCACAGCAGGCTTCCCTGTCTGAACGCAGCGTTTCCCGAAAGCCGGGAGATGCTGCGTTTTCTCTTGCCCGCATTGGGCTGAAAGGGAAGCCGCCATGTCAACATTCCGCGTCAATAAAAACGTCAACTACACCGTTATGAGCAACCACCACCTGCAGGATAAGAGGCTGTCCCTGAAAGCCAAGGGACTGCTGTCCTATATGCTCTCCCTGCCGGACGATTGGGATTACAGCCTGAAAGGGCTGACAATCGGGTGCAGGGATGGCATCGACAGTGTGAGAAGTGCGGTTCACGAACTGGAAGATGGCGGGTATCTGTGTCGGAGCAAAGTCCGTGATGCCCGTGGCCGCATTATTGACTACAACTATGAAGTCTTTGAACTGCCACAGAAAGAACGGATTGAAAAACGCCCTGCTCCAGTGCCAAATTCACCATCATCGGAAAATCCAATGTCGGTTTTTCCAATGTTGGAGAATCCAACACAACAAAATACTAATAAACAAAATACTAAAAGACAAAGTACTAATCTATCAGGGCAGACAGACGAATCCGCAGATTTTGACCAGATGGAAGCACAGGTGCGGGAGGAGTTTCGGGAACGGCTGGAGATCGACACCCTTGCCCAGAGGTACGACCCCGACAAGCTGGAGGAACTGCTGGACAACATTGTGGAGATGTACTGCTGTCCTCGGCAGACCCAGTACGTCGGCAAGCAGCCGCAGACCACCAAAGCCATCCGGCTGCGGCTGGACAAGCTGACCAGCCAGCACGTTGAGTACATCTTCGATGTGATGTCCAACACCACCCAGCCCATCAAGAACATCATGGCCTATCTGCGCACCACCATCCTGAACGCACCCACCACGATAGAGCACTACTATCAGGCGCAGGGCAACTGGCTGACCGTGCAGAGCCGGAAGAAGTGAACACCGCTTTCCACAAAGACCACAACACACGTTGAAAATGCAAAGGAGAATTTTCATGAAAAGCACGAATGCCGTCCGCACCGAGATCCATTACGCCCAGGTCGGGGAGTATCAGCTGCCACTGCTCACCATGCCGCAGACCGATGATTCCGAACCGCTGGGCAAATATGGCCGGATGCGGCTGGCCTACCTCAAAACCCAGCGCCCTGTGCTGTATCACCAGATGCTGCTGAACGGTACGCTCTGGCCGCATTTGCAGGATGCCCAGAAAACGGCCTGCGCGTGGCTGGAACGCACGATGACCACTCTGTTAGACAAGTACCCCGCGCCGGACAAAGCGCACGCACAGCTTCTCTGGGTGGCGCACATGAACGGGCTGAAAGCGCAGGCGGAAGAGGTCGTGGTGAGGGAAATCGTGTATGCAGAGTGATTTCAACTGTTTTTCATGTTTCTGTTTCAGCATCAAAAACGCCTAGACGCGATTTTATGTCTTGATTTTGAATATTTTCCGCAAATATCAATATTAAAATTTGATTTTCTGCCAAGAATGGAGTATACTGAACCCAGAAAACACTTGGGAGGTTTTGCGATGCTGCTTCAATTTTCTGTCACGAACCACCGTTCCATCAGGGATACCGCCATCATCAGCATGAAGGCATCCACAGATAAAAGTCTGTCCGACTGCCTGATTTCGCCGGACGAGAAGAAACAGCTTGTGCCTGTGCTGGCACTGTACGGCGCAAATGCAGCTGGAAAGAGCAATGTTCTCCATGCCCTCCTGCTCATGCGCGAGATGGTCTGCGGGCGGTATGCCAAGTTGCTGAAAGGTGAGTTCCTTCCGCAAGAACCGTTTGCTTTCACTGACCAGCCCACACAGCCGACCAGCTTTGAAGCCATCTATTTTTATGGCGGCATCAAGTATGCCTATGGGTTCTCGTTTGACAAGTCCAAAGTCCTGACCGAATACCTCTATCACTGGCCGAATGGCCGGGAAGCCTTGATTTTTTCAAGAGAAAACAATGGCTATCAGTTCCGCGAGAATATTCAAGAGCAGCTTACCCTTGCCGGACGCACCGCAGAAAACCGGCTTTACCTGTCCAGCTCGAACGAGTGGAACTGCCCCCAGACTGAAAAGGCGTATCTGTGGTTCTTTGAAAAACTGACAGGCTTTATGGGAACCGAAATGCGGCTGGATGCTACATTGTCTGCCATCCGGCAGGGCGGCTCTGAAAAGAGACGTATCCTGCATGAAATGCTGTATGCAGACCTCGGCATCAAGGACATCCGCATTACAGGCTCCAAGGAAGAGCCTATCATTTCCGCACTGCACACTCTCGATGCCGAAGATGGCACTTCTAAGGGTTTCTGGCTCCCGTTGGGGCAAGAATCCGTTGGAACACAGCGTTTCTTCTCTCTCATCGGTATGTGGCTTGCGGCACTAGAAGCAGGCTCTGTTTTGGTAGTAGACGAGATCGAATCCAGTATGCACCCGCTGCTGACAAGGCATCTGATCGAGATGGTGCAGGATGCCGCTATCAATACAAACCATGCACAACTCATCTTCACAACACACGATACCGGACTTCTCGACCTGACATTGCTGCGGCGCGATCAGATTTGGTTTGCAGAGAAGAACAAAAAGACCATGCAGACCGATATTTACACCCTGACCGAGTTTTCTCCCCGGAAAGGTGAGAATATCTCCAAGGGCTATCTGCAAGGACGATATGCAAAAAACAGTTCAAGTCGAATTTAGAATATCAAAATCTTTTTAACACTTTTTCAGTATTCAACCATCAAATTTCACTTTTGGGGTTTGGATTTCATTTTTTTGAGCGTTCATTTCACTTATTGAGCTAAAAATTTAATGTTTCTATCGAAATTTCATATTTGATTTGACTTTTCTACTTCAAATTTCAAAAAACAATTTGATGTTTTGATTTTTGCTATTGACCATAGTTTACCTTGTCTATCCATCCAAACATGGTATAATGGAGCAAAGGAGCGTGATACCATGAGCCCAATTGAAGTCCCTGCAAAAATCCAGTTGGTTGAAAAGCGTGAAACACGGACGAGCCGTGGAATGCTCTCAAAGGGCTGGTATCATGTAGATGATCAGCTTGTTATGGTCAAAGGCAACTCCATCACAGAGGCCGGAACGGCTGGATATGAGCCATATTCTGAGGTGATGGCATCGCTGATTGCGCAGGTTCTGGGTCTGCCTCATGTGGAATACGCCCTGTTGCCTGCCAAACTCTTTCCCGACATTCAGACCTATTCCTGCGATGTGGTCAGCGTCTGCTCCAAGTTCACAACGGACGATGAACAGCTGTATCATTTTGCAGACTTGGCTGATGCCCATTTCCTTGCCAGCGGTCGAGCCGCTTCACCGGAAGCATTGTTCCAGTATGCGATAGAACTATATGGTAAGAAGTGGCTTTATCAAATGCTGGCATTTGACGCCTTTATCGGCAACGAAGACCGCCACGAAAACAATTTTGATGTGATCGTCCGGGATGGAAAAAATTATGCTCCGCCTATTTACGACAATGGCGGTAGTCTGCTTGCGTGGGCAACGGATGAAGAATTGACTGACACGAAGCTCCGTTATCAGTTCGACAAAGCCAAACCGTTCCGCAGTCACCATGCCCAGCAAATCAAGATGATCGATGAGCCTGTGCTGCCAACGCGTGACTTAGACGAGTTGTATAGTGAAATCATTCAGTCCATCTCGCCTATTCTTGCATTGTTGAGCGAAAAAAGAGCATCTGCGATCCGTCAATACCTGAAATACCGTCTGCACTACCTGAAAGCCGCCATGGGGTGATAAAATGGCCTATCTGAAATTGATGATGGATGAAAAAGAAATTGCACACCTAAGCGAAGATGGGCAGTCTCTTTGCGCAAATGAGGGCGTGCCGCAGTACAGCCTCCCACTGAACCTTTTCATCGGTGACAAACGTGAAGTTCCATTGGTTGATGTGGTGGTTTGGGCAAAGAAACGAATCTTTCCGAAAAATCGGATGGACTGCAAGGAAATTCTGAAAATGATGGGTCTGCCGAACTACAATGCATGGGAAATCGTCAAACGCACCAACGCCTGCCTGATGGAAGACCCCTATTGGCTGCGATTCAGCGAGGATGAAACCTTTGAGGACACCACGCGCGGACGAGCCAGAAGCATTATGAACGAAAATCAAAAGAGCAGCTGATACCAAAAAGCCAAACCTCACCGTACATCCTGTACAGCTTGAGGTTTGGCTTTTCTCTTATCATCCTTCACCAGCGCGAGCGATGGTTGATTATTTTATCAGCTTAATCCAGAGAGTGACCGCATTACAAGGTCGATGTCCTGATTTTCCAGTTCCTGAATGATATGCAGGTAGGTTTTCTGCGTGGTTGTCATGCTGGAATGCCCCAGCCGCCTTGCCACACTTGCAATGGAGACACCTGCAAACAAAAGCACGGAAGCGTGGGTATGCCGCAGACCATGTATCGAGATGACCGGGATCTTGGCCCGGTTGCAGTGCCGTTCCAGAACATCGTTGACAGTGGAATTGTAGGCGTGTTCCTTGAACACGAAAATCGGCTTATCTTCAGGAACGTCCTTTACCAGTGCTGCGAACTGGATCACCGTCTGCCAGTCGATCTGAATTTTGCGGACAGACGATTTATTTTTTGTCGGCAGAAATCCACCGTTCCCCTTATAATCCCATGTTTTATTGATGGAAAGCATCTGGTGCGAAAAGTCAAAATCCGCAGGAGTGATCGCCAAAGCTTCGGAAAAGCGGATGCCGGTTTTGGCAATCAGCAAAATCATCCAGTCCCAGTTAAGTTTTCCCTGTAGATCCAAGTCGCTCAGTAAAAGATGCAGTTCAAACTGGTTCAGATACTTCACCTTTTTAGGAACCGGGGGCTTACCTTTGATGATCGCTTTCCGGGTCGGGTCTTTCACAATCAGTCCATCATCCACGGCATCCATGATAGCCCCTTTCAGCTGATGGTGGAAGTCCATCGTGGTCTGCCGCTCATGGCCTACGGCATAATCGTTCAAAAGCTGCTGATAGGTCACTCTGGAAACCTCACAGAGTTTCAAAGTAGGAGCGAGTTTTTTTACCCAAGAAAGGGTCATTTTGTACTTATCCAATGTAACCGGGCGAACTGCACCCTCTTTGTATACAGCAACCCACTGCTCATAATAATCGCAGAACAGGTTGTTTTCATTCATTTCGTTTAACACGTTTTACCTCCAAAATCGGTTTTATATGCTCACGCTGATGAAGGGTGATAAGGGTGTCGAGTTGCTTGAAAAAACGGCCTATTGCCTGCTGTTCAGCCATGCTAGGCACTAAAATGCTTCCTTGCAAGAACTCATTAATAACCAATTCATTCATCATAGTGCCCGCTTTTGTCGAGTTTACAAGCACTTTTCTCATGATTGGTTCATAGTGAATGTAATATTTCCAAAAATTTATTGGCATCTCGTGCAACGGCCTCAAAGCACTAAATCTTGGTGACATAATTCCATCGCCCACATCATTTAGTACAAATCGGCCATACCGAAACTCCTTACTCGTGTGGCCCTCGAACGCAATATCTCCGGTTCTTAATCTTTTATAGTTTGCAAGTGAAGTATCTGCGGCACCATTGCCATCCGTCTTAAAAGACATTGTGGCAACAGAAAGCGTCTTCTGGTACGGAAGCAAATCGGCATTGCGCTCAGTTAGTTGAAAGTAGAGTTCTTTCAGCTTACGCTGTTCCCAAGTAGGTGTGTTTTGGGATTTTGGCGCGAAAAAAGAGCCGAGGACGCGCCTCGGCTCTTGGTCAGCAGGGTGATTTTGCACCCATTTTATGATTCTTTTGGCATTTTCAAATCAAATCCGCCACTTACGATGAACTCGCGCAAGAGTTTATCATACTTGACAGGCACCTTGGGCGGAATAAGCTTTGTACCCTCGATTGCTTCAAAATATGCCTTTGCTTTTGCCTTATCTACGGTGGCTTTCAGGTCATCAAAACGGCCAAATTCGTTAATGTTGGCTTCGGTGATGTTTGCACGCATGAATGCCCGCAGCTTCTTTTCGTCCAAGCCAAAAACTTCAGCTACTTTGTGGATCTGGTCGTTCTGCTTTTGAGCGATGTACTCGGCAATGTACTCCCGCAAGGTCTTTCCCGGCTGCGGGACAACTGCGCCGCTTTGAATGTCGTGCAGGAAAATATTAGCGTACTTCTGCTCTTCCTGCGAGAGGGTGGCAAAGGTCTTGTGCAGCTCCGTTTCGGCCTGATGGATGGCTTCCGCTTCTGCACCCTCCTGATAGAAAATTTTCAGGTACTTTTCAAAGCGGGAGTTCATATAGTCCGTGTCGATGTCAGCAGTATCAATGGTGGTCAGATAGCTGTTCACCGCATAGGGAACGTCATCGTCCGGGTCATTTTCACCGCCATCTGGATTCGGCGTGAACAGCTCTTTATAGCGGAGTGCCAAAACTTTGAACGCTCTCTCGTCAAAGTCCGCATGAAGTTCTGTCTTTTTCTGCGTATCTTCGTCCACCACGATCACAGGCTTGTCCCACTCAAAACCCTGAACCTTGGCCGCCTCCAGATTTTCATTGAAAGACTGAAACAGGTCGGCAAACTTTTTTCGCTCCGGCGTTTCAGCCGGGATCTGCGAAAATTCTTCGATTCCTGCTGATGCAAACAGGTCTTTGATCTCGGCATACAGTGCGTTCAGCTTTTTGACGTTTTTGTCCAGCTTATCCACAAACAGGCCGAACGGCTTATCACCGGAGTATTCTTTCACCGCATCGGCAATATTTTTCTCCATCGTATGCGGACGGCGATAATACCGGATGATGCCAAACGGCTTATCCGGCCCAAACAGGCGGTTGGTGCGGGAAAATGCCTGAATCAGCCCTTCGTATTGCAGCATCTTATCCAGATACAGCGTGTTGATCCACTTGGAATCAAATCCCGTCAGCATCTGATCCACCACGATCAGCAGGTCGATTTGTTTTTCCGGGGCGCGCTCCACCCGCTGATACGGCGATTTGTGCGCAAGACGAGCCGCAATGTCCTTTTTCATTTTGGCAAAGGTGGGGATGCTAAACTCCTGCCCATACCGGGCATTGTAATCTTCGATGATCTCCTTCAGTCCCTCTTCTTTGGCGATCCCAGTGCCATTGTTGTCAATGTTCGGGTCAAAGAGTGCGGTCACTTTCAGCCACGGAGCCGCCGCCTTGAAACGTCGATAGTACTGAATGGCTTCCGGGATGCTGGAAGTTGCAAAAATGGCGTGGAACTTGCCAAACCGGCTCAATGTTTTCCAGTTTTCGCAGATATCCTCCACCACCGTTTTCTGGTGTTCCTCGCCCTCGTACTGGCGGTTCGGGATATAGTCCTCAATGCCCTTGATTTCTTCGCCAAGAGCATCTTTTTCACCTACCATCGGCAGATTGTAGTATTTATAGAACACCTTGCTCTTTTGCGGGTCGGTGTACACCTCATCTTCCGTAGCCTTTGCCTTTTCCAGTGCAACGGCTTTCCGCAGGTCACTGTCCTTAAAGGTCAGCACTTTGTAGGGGTCAAAGCCCAGAACGTTTTTATCCCGGATGCCGTCTGCAATACTGTACCGATGCAGTTCGTTGCCGAAAACGGTGGCGGTGGTGCTCATTTTCTTCTGGTTTTCGCCTTGGATCGGTGTACCGGTAAAACCAAAGAACAGTGCTTTCGGGAATGTATGTTTGATGGTCTGCATCATATCGCCAAAGGTGGAACGGTGGCACTCGTCCACGATAAAAACCAACCGCTTTGCGTTGATCAGCGCAATGTCGTTGGGGTTCAGCTTGTTTTGTGCATCATCCTTGATGTTGCTCATCTTCTGGATGGAAGTCACGATGAGCGTATCGGACGGCGAAGTACTTTTCAGCTTGTCCACAAGAACATCCGTGTTCTCGGTAGCCTGCACCTCCTCGTTTTCCTCTGCAAAGTTGCGGTATTCTTTCAGGCTCTGAGTGCCCAACTCGATTCGGTCCATCAGAAAAATCACTTTGTCCGCATCCTTGGAAGATGCAATCAGTTGAGCGGACTTGAAAGAAGTCATGGTCTTGCCGGAACCTGTAGTGTGCCAAATGTAGCCGCCGCGCTGCTGGTCATTCTCCCATTTCGCCTTGGAAACGGCATCCGAAATTTTGCTGGCAGCGTAGTACTGATAACTGCGCATCACCTTCAAAATGCCATCGGAACCATCGGCAACGGTATAAAAGCCCACCAACATATGCGCCATCGGGATAGACAAAAGTGCCGTTGTAACGTCTTTCCAGTCGTTCATCGGCTCATTGTAGAAATCCGCCCAATGGAAATAGTAGCTGGGGTTGAATTGTCCTTCCGGGCCGGGATTGGCAAAGTAGATCGTTTCTTCCGGGTTCATGGCCACAAAAATCTGCACCAGCGAGAACAGTCCCGTAAAAATGCCCTCTGCGGCATATTTTTCAATCTGGTTGCAAGCCTGTTTGATGGAAACACCGCTCTTTTTCAGTTCCATGTGAATGACCGGCATACCATTGATGAGCAGCATCAAATCGCCGCGGCGGTCATTCAAAATCTTGGACTTGGTGGGGAACTTTGGCTGCTCTGCAATCTGGTAGCGGCTGAGTCCGGCTGCAATTTCCAGACGGTCATAGATTTTCAGGGACACTTCTTTGCCGAAATTCAGCTTATCGTCAGGATTGTCACGCTTGATGAGCACACTTTTGCCGTTGATAAATTTATTCAGCTTCATCGGCGTTTTCGCGTTCATGACCTGTTCCATGATCTGCTGCATCTCGCCATCCGTCAGCGGATAATCGTTCAGTCGGTCAATGCCACGGTTGTTTTCAAAAAGGATGTTCGCCCAGTTCTGGATCAGCTGCTGTTCGGTGTAGTTCTTCAGCACACCATCTTTCCAGCCGCGTTCTATCAGGAGCTTTACCACCGCCTCTTCAAAATCGGCTTCTTTTGTAAACGCCATAACGAACTCCTTTCGACTTTGCAAAAAGCACCTCTCTGCGAAGGCTTTTCTAATTTGTACAAGCTTTTCCAGCTTACGCTGATGAAGGGTGATAAGGGTGTCAAGATTGTGGAAAAACTCAGAGATTGTTCTTTGCTCCTTGATGTCAGGAAAAACGATTTGTCCCTTGAGCGCATTTTCTGCGGATACCTTCATGTCGTTTTTTGCACCTTTGTTGACGAGTGGGTGCATATAATTATTCATTCTGGCATCCTGCTCAAAATAAATCTGGACAAATTCTGGATTGGCACTTTGTTTTGGCTTGTAAACGGCATATAACGTTGACACGATGCCATTTTTTCCTTTATTAGCTTTAATGATGCCATAAGGATTAGATTTCAGGGGTGATTTAGTGTAAACAATATCGCCGGTTTCAACCACACCATAATTGGCAACGGATGCTCCTGCAAATGAACGTCCCTGAAATTCAATCTGATTCACAATTCCAAAATCGCCCGAAACGGACAAGACATCTTCTTTGGTATATATTCCTTCAAAGTTCTTTTGGCCTGAAACTTCGAGATATTCTTCCAGCTTACGCTGTTCCCAAGTAGGAGCAAATGCACACTTTCAGCAGCTATTTTCCACCGCCTACCGAATGTTCGCTGAAAATTTCACTCTCGGTTTTGCGTATTCGGTTCAAATTTTGATTTTTAACTCCCGATAGTCTTAAAACACAGCTGTTCCAAGCGTCTGACATTGCCTTAATTTTCATTCATCATCCAGTTTTGCATATTCTGAACGAACAGAACAAATTGCGTTGCCCCTTAGCCGAACAACAAACGATGGTACGTTCATCTTCTGGTTTCGGGCAAATTGCACCTCTTGTTTTTATACAAACATCTTTTCAAGACAAGATTTCTTGATGTTTTGCAGCTTTTCCAACTTACGTTGATGAAGGGTGATAAGGGTATCAATACGTCTAAGGCAATCTGCAATTTTTTGTTGCTCTGCTTTATCTTTCGGGTATTTCACCGTTGTTTTTTGAACATTGGTTTTACTAAGGGATAGAACTTTAATGCCCTGCATCAACGGTAAAAGCTGGTGATGATAGGAGCTTGAATTCATGTAGTAGCCGAAATAGCCTTCTGCTGTTTTATTTTTGGGACGACACACCATCGTATGAAGTCCTGCCACAACATCTTTATCCTGAATATTGACGATTTCACAGACTTTTCCGGTTGTTTCATCTTCAGCAGTATCAGCAATGATGATATCTCCGTTTTGCAGAAGTGCACCTTTGAAATCGTCTTTGCTTCTCCCGGTTATAAACGGAAGTTCATCGTTCTGAGCGTCTAACACAGAGCCATATTTTATCAGGACATCGCCATAGTGGACATTCCGAACAGAACCACTTTCTTGGTTTAGTTCAGCACGGGAAAGCGTATTATTGGGAACTGTAAAATCAAACGCTTCATCCAGCTTACGCTGTTCCCAAGGGTCAGTAAAGCCCTTGAAGCGAATTTCCGGCACAGATGCCCCATTTTTCGGAAACATCTTGTCCAACATGGACTTTTTGATATTCACCAACTTCTCATACTTACGCTGATGAAGGGTGATAAGGGTGTCGAGTTGCTTGAAAAAACGGCCTATTGCCTGCTGTTCAGCCATGCTAGGCACTAAAATGCTTCCTTGCAAGAACTCATTAATAACCAATTCATTCATCATAGTGCCCGCTTTTGTCGAGTTTACAAGCACTTTTCTCATGATTGGTTCATAGTGAATGTAATATTTCCAAAAATTTATTGGCATCTCGTGCAACGGCCTCAAAGCACTAAATCTTGGTGACATAATTCCATCGCCCACATCATTTAGTACAAATCGGCCATACCGAAACTCCTTACTCGTGTGGCCCTCGAACGCAATATCTCCGGTTCTTAATCTTTTATAGTTTGCAAGTGAAGTATCTGCGGCACCATTGCCATCCGTCTTAAAAGACATTGTGGCAACAGAAAGCGTCTTCTGGTACGGAAGCAAATCGGCATTGCGCTCAGTTAGTTGAAAGTAGAGTTCTTTCAGCTTACGCTGTTCCCAAGGGTCAGTAAAACCCTTGAACCGGAGGGCAGGTTTTTTCTCATTATCCTGCATAATCATTCACCTCCCAGCAATTTTTTGAGTTCTGCAATGCCCTTCATGTCAAATTCATTTCCCTGCAAATCGTCCAGAAGCCCCAGCAATTCGTGCTCGGTATCGGCGATCTGGCTCTCTACGTCCTCAAAGGTGGTTTCATATTTCCGGCAGACAGCATCCAGACGCTTCACAAAATCGTCCAGAACGGCATCCGGCAGGCTGTTCAGATTTTCCATCAGGGGCAAGATCCACTTGCGGTGCAGCAGGTCACGCACTTCTTCATCGGTCAGGCGTTCAATCACGCCTTTGGTGCGCTGGTGGAGGGCGGCACTGTCGTCCTTGACCTGCTTTTTCAGGGTCTTTTCCTCGGCAAACAGCGCGTTCACATCTTTCAGGATGCTCAAGATAGCTGGCTCTACCTCCCGCGCCTTGATGGCCTTTTTGACCTCAGCGGCAACAAAGGCACCATCGTTGACAAAATCCTGTTCCTTGTCCTCCTCGCTCAGTTCGTCCAGATAGCTTTCATACTCGCCTGCAATTTCGGCAAGGCGAGTTTCTTTTGCCCGCAGTGCTGCCACTTCCTCATGCATTTTAACGCTCTGCACCAGCTCAAAGGGCAGCACATGGCCCACCCAGCCGTCCTGCACCTCGGCATCCTTTTTCAGCACCATGTTGGGGTCTACCTGCTTGGTTGCAGCAAAGCCCTCGGTCTGGATGATTTCAAGGTCAATGGAGATTTTCTTCCAGTCATCGTCCAAAAGCTGGTATGCTGCATAGCGGTCAACCAGCGGAATTCCTGCCAGCCGTGCAAAGATTTCCCGGCTCAGGCGTTCTTCCTCGCCGGCAGCATTCAGCTGCGTCATGCCGTCGATGAGTGCGGACTTCAAATAGGCATCAAAGTCACCGAAAGCATTCTGGAAAGCGGTCTTGAACGCCACCACATCCGGGTGGGACAGAACAGCGTTCTTCAAATTGGCCACATTCAGACGGCAATAGGCTTCGTTGTCCGGGCTGAACAGAGCCGCTTTCAGGTGCGGGAATGCTGTCCAGTAGGCAGACAGGTCTTGCAGTTCGGCCTCGGGAATACCGCCAAACATAGAAGCATAAATGTCCCAGCTCTCAGCCTTTTCGGAAGAGTCCACATAGCGGGGAATGTTCAGGTTGTAATCGTTCTGAACGATCTCCGCACGGGATACTCTGCGTGCGAACTTTTCGATTTTATCCGGGCGTTCCTTGTAAGCATCCACAATGCGTTTGATGTCACAGGCACGCAGCTTGTTGTTTTTGCCGTCCTTTTCAAAGCCCTTAGACGCATCAATAATCAGAACGTCCGAATCCTTTTTATTCTTCCGCAGCACCATGATGATGGTGGGAATGCCTGTGCCGAAGAAAATATTGGCGGGCAGACCGATGATTGCATCAATGTTGTTGTGGTCAATCAGATTTTTGCGAATCGTACCTTCTTCACCGCCACGGAACAGAACGCCGTGGGGCAGAACGATGGTTACAATACCATCATTACGGATGTGGTACAGGTCGTGCAGCAAAAAAGCATAGTCCGCCTTGCCCTTGGGCGCAAGACCGTAATCCGAAAAGCGTGGGTTGTTCTCTTTGTCGTTCGGATTCCATGCCTGCGAATATGGGGGATTTGATACCACCGCATCCACAAACAGCGGGTCGTAGGTGTTGACCGGGTCGTTTTCTTCAAAGTACGGCCAATCTTCCTCCAGCGTATCGCCGTTGCGCGTTACAATGTTGTCGGGCAGAATGCCGCGCATGACAAGGTTCATGCGGGTCAGGTTGTAGGTGTTTTCCTTCAACTCCTGTGCGTAGTATTTGATGTTGTTGCCATTGCCCATATACCGTGCGGCACACTGACCAATGTTGATCAGCAGCGAGCCGGAACCGCTGGTGGGGTCGTAAATTTTGATCTCTTCCCGGTCTTTCAGGTGGTACGCCACGATTTCAGACATGAGCAGCGAAACTTCGTGCGGCGTGTAGAACTCGCCGGCCTTCTTGCCTGCGTTTGCTGCAAAGTTGCTGATCAGATATTCGTAGATAAAGCCGAGAACATCATAATCCTGCTTGCCGTCCATGGGAATATCTTTGATGAGATAGATCAGGTCGCGAATGGCCTTTGTCCGCGCACCGGAGCTTTCACCCAGTTTGGACAGGCCGGTTTGCAGCGTAGCAAAGACACCGTCAAACACCTTTTTGTGGTGCGGGTCAATCAAACGGCTGAATGCCTGCAATGCTACCGTCACATCATCGGCCTTGAAGTCACTGCCTTTGCTGATCCATGTGGAGAACAGATTGTCATAAGCGATAAAATAGCCGACATTCTTCCGAACGGTATCCAGCGTTTCGGCATCGTCTTCGGTCAAATCCGGCAGATATTCGTCTGTCCAGTCGTTCTCTTTCAGCCATTTAACTTCCTTGTCCGACAGAAATTTATAAAACATGAAGCCCAGAATGTAATCCTTGTACTCGTTGGCTTCGATTTTAGAGCGCATCTTGTTGGCAGATTCCCAGATTTTCGATGCGAGTTGCTGCTTGTTCATGCTATTCCTCCCAGTGGCCTGCAATAGCGCATTTTTAGATTTTTTTAATCGGACAGCCTCTCCGATTTTATGCGTGCGTTCATTGAACCAATTATACAAAAGTGCCACCCGGTTTGCAATGCGAATGAAAAGTTTCTCAATCGCATTCGCAGAACCATAACCGTGGCAAGCAGAGCCTTTGTGCACACAACAGCTAAATTCTTTCGATCATCACGATTTCGTGGTGGTTGCACACTCCTGCGGAGTCCTAAAAAAGCGTTTTGCAAAAAACGCGTAGCCTGCATCCATCGGATGTAGTTCAAGGGTTTGGGATTTCCCAACAAGCATTTTGCAACGCAAAAATGGTCTTTGTATATACGAAGACACTGCTTGCTACGGCTATGAACGCCTTTTGAATTGCAAAATGATTTTTCAATTGCTATACTGGGC
>OGHW01001932.1_pt1 | contig 14361 bp, 10 predicted proteins | sample 1571641 | NCBI WGS metagenome assembly OGHW01 (sample SAMEA2582066, study PRJEB24529) | metagenome | biome: Human gut stool | place: China | collected 2011 | reverse complement strand
AGCCGATCGGATCGTTCATCTTCCTCGGTACGACGGGCGTGGGCAAAACCGAGCTGGCGAAGGCGCTCGCCGAGTTCCTCTTCAACGACGACTCGATGCTGACGCGCATCGACATGAGCGAATATCAGGAGCGCCACAGCGTGTCGCGGCTCGTGGGGGCGCCTCCGGGATACGTCGGGTACGACGAAGGCGGCCAACTCACCGAAGCCGTACGGCGCAAGCCCTACTCGGTGGTGCTGCTCGACGAGATCGAGAAGGCGCACCCCGATGTCTTCAACATCCTGTTGCAGGTGCTCGACGACGGTCGCCTGACCGACAACAAGGGGCGGACGGTGGATTTCCGCAACACGATCATCATCATGACCTCGAACGTCGGGTCGCGCGACGTGGTCAAGAAATCGGTGCAGGTAGGTTACAGCACCGTATCGAAGAGTGCCACAGCCTCCGCGACGCCCCGGTGCGAATACCGCAAGGCACTCGAGCAGACCTTCGCCCCGGAGTTCCTGAACCGGATCGACGACATCGTATTGTTCCGCACGCTGGAACTGAGCGATGTGGAGCGGATCATCGAACTGGAATTGCAAGGGCTGTTCGAACGCACGCGCCGCCTGGGCTACAAGGTGAAGATCACCGACGGAGCCAAGCGTCGCCTGGCGGCCATGGGCTACGAATCGCGCTATGGAGTCCGCTCGCTCAAACGTACGCTGATGGACAACGTCGAGGAACCGCTTTCGACGCTGATCATCGACGGCAAACTCCACGAAGGCGACACGGTCGTCGTCGAGTCGGACAAATCGCACGGCGTAAAGCTGCGGGTGGCATGACTCCCGGACGGTTCAAACCCGTCCCGTTAAAAGAGACCGGCTTGCAACCGGTCTCTGTTTTTATGTTTGCTATTTTTTAAATGATAATTCCCCGAAAGATTTTTTTCATAAATTTGTCCGAATTTAATATTGTTTCACGACACCGACATGCATCATATTCTCCTGAAAGCCCTTGCGTCAGGGCTAATTATGTCCTTGTTTCCGTACGCTGCAATATCGGCGCCCCCCAAGCCGGCACAAACCGACAGTCTGCTTACGCTCTTACCGAAAACACCCGATGCCGCCGACCGGGGACGAATATACGTCCAACTGGCCGATCTGAGCGGCGACAGCCTCGAACTGGCCGCACCCTATTGGGAAGCGGCACTCGCCGAAGCGCACAAGGCCGGGGATACCTACGGATGCAAAGATGCGCTGGACTTTCTGGTTCGTAAATTCGCCGACCGCGACACCCGGCGAGCCGAGAAATACATCGCCCTCTCGGACAGCATTCTCCCGGGTTCCCGCCACGCCCTGTTCCGTTCGTCGCTTTACGCCTACTACCTCTGGAAACAGATGAACGACAACAATTCGATCGAAACGGTAACGCGTGCGCTGGAAGAACTCAAAGGCAAAAACTACGATCGGCTCACGCCCGAGGAGCGCATCGAATGGGAATTCCTGACAGGCCTGGCCATCGACTTTTCGTCGGTCACGACCGAAGCCTACGACAACATCGCCAAGGCGATCCCCTATGTGGAGCGAGCGCTGGAAAACCTCAGGAAATACCCGCTCGAAGAGCGTCTCCACCTGGAAAAGATTTGCCACGACGAACTTTCCGATCTCTATATGCTCTGCAAGGACAAGCGCGCCGAAGAGCAGATCGGACAATGTATCGACCTGCACCGCAAATGGCTGGCGATGGACGACCGCTTCGAGCGGCCCCACCGCGACACGACGGGCTACATGATGCGCGCCTATGCCAAAATGGTATACCTGCGCGACCTGATCTCCCGAGATAAGCTGAACGAGTATTACCAAAAATGCATCGGGCTGGCCCGCGCCAGAGGCGACATGGCGGAAATATACAGCACCAGCGCCCGGTATTATCAGTGTACGGGGGATTACGAACGGGCCGTGGCTTACATCGACTCGACCATAACCGCCTACAAAAGCAAAGGCATAAAAGCGGACTTAGCCCCTATCTATGCCACCCAATCCTATCTGTACGAAAAAATGGGCGATTATAAAAACGCCCTCAAAGCGGTGCGGACAACCAATAACATCCGCTTCAACGAGCGGGTAGAAGAGGCGCAGAGCAGTCTTGCCGAAATGCAGACCTTGTTCGAGGTGGGCAGGCTGGAATTCGAAAAGTCCCGGCTGACCGGCCGCATACGATTCATCGCCCTGCTTGCGGGCGGCATTCTGGTGCTGCTGCTCGTCGGCTGGAGCGTCTACCAGTACGTCATGGTTCGGCAGCTGAAGCAGATAAGGCGGCAACTGACCGATGCCAACGAAGAGATAACCCGCCAAAGCCGCCGCGCCATGGAGAGCGAAAAGATGAAAACGGCCTTCATCAACTCGATGTGTCACGAAATCCGCACGCCACTCAACGCCATCAACGGGTTCTCAGATCTACTGCTCGAAGGCGACCACGACCACAATACGCGGCGCGAATTCCGCGAACAGATATGGGCGAGCACGACCGCGCTGACCACCCTGCTGGAAAACATGCTCGAATTGTCGAGCCTGGTCAGCTCCGAAGAGCCCTTGCCGCTCGCCGAAACCGATCTCGGCCTGCTGTGTGCCGAGCGGCTGCAAATCCAGCGTGAACTTTCCCAAAACCCGTCGGTAGAGTACATCCTCAAGGGGGGGGGTCGCGGCACCTGCGTCATCCCGACCAATGAAACCTATATGACGCGCGTGATCGACAACCTGTTGCAGAACGCCGCCAAATTCACCGCTGCGGGTTCCGTCACGGTCTGCTGCGACAAGGACGACAGCACCCGCAAACTCCGCATCCGCGTAACCGACACCGGCATAGGCATCGCCCCGGACAAGCAGGAATGGGTATTCGACCGTTTCACCAAGGTAGATTCGTTCAAACCCGGGTCGGGCATCGGCCTGTACCTCTGCCGCCTGATCGTCACCCGGCTCGGGGGCGCAATCCGCGTATGCCCCGACTACCGCGCGGGCTGCTGCATCGAAATCACGCTCCCGTACTGACCTCCGGCATGGAATCCGCCCAGAAACGGGCGGATTTTTCATCCCGGGACAGCCCGAGGATTGCAATCCGGACATAAATGGCTATCTTTGCACCCTAATCCGGAAAACCGATGTACAGTTTCTCGAAATACAAAGACCAGTACAAATCCAACCTGCGGCTGGCCCTGCCCGTCGTACTGACGCAATTGGGACAAATCCTCACGCAGGTGGCCGACAACCTGATGGTCGGCCGCTACGGCGGCGACGATCCCGTGCCGCTGGCCGCCGTATCGTTCGGCGGGGCGGTGTTCTTCATCCTTTTCATCGCCGCCATCGGCATCGCGCTGGGCATGACGCCCCTCGTGGGCGAACTCTACGCGCAGGGCGACCGCGAGAAGTCGGCCGGGCTGCTGCAAAACGGCATCCTGTTCTACACGCTGCTCGGGTTCGCGATGGCCGCCGTACAATATGCGGTCATCCCGCTCATGTACGACCTCGGCCAGCCGGTCGAGGTCGTCGACATGGCCATCCCCTACTACAAGATGCTGGTATTCAGCATGCCGTTCGTCATGCTCTTCTTCGCATTCAAGCAATTTCTCGAAGGCGTGGGCAACACCAAGGTCGAGATGGTCGTGACGATCATCGCCAACATGGCCAACATCGGCTTCAACGCGGTGTTCATCTACGGCCGCTTCGGGCTCCCCGAAATGGGTGCCGAGGGTGCCGGGCTGGGTACGCTGCTCTCGCGCATCATCGCCCCGATCCTGATGATCGGCTACTTCTACAACCGCCACAAATACCGCGGCTACCTCGACGGGTTCTCGCCCCGCAACTATTCGTGGGCCACGGTGAAAAACCTGCTGCACATGGGGCTCCCGATCTCGATGCAGATGTTCCTCGAAGCCTCGGCGTTCGTCGGCACTGGCATCATGATGGGCTGGTTCGGCAAGGAGACCATGAGCGCCAACCAGATCGCCGTTACGATCGGCAACTGCGCCTTCATGATCGTCATGTCGATCGGTGCGGCCACCACCATCCGCGTGTCGCACTGCTACGGCGCCCGCAACATCGGGGAGCTGTCGCTGGCGGCCAAGGCGTCGTACCACCTGATGCTCGCCTGGAACGCTTTTGCAGCGCTGGTCTTCATCACCATGCGCAACATCATCCCGACGTTCTTCTCGACCAACCCCGAGGTGATCGCCATCGCTTCGCAACTGCTGGTCTTCGCGGCGCTCTACCAGCTTTCGGACGGCATCCAGAATGTCTCGGTAGGCATCCTGCGCGGCATACAGGACGTGAAAATCATCATGCCGATCGCCTTCGTATCTTACTGGCTGCTGAACCTGCCGGTGGGTTACCTGTTCGGCTTCACGCTCGGCATGGGTCCGACGGGGCTTTTCCTCGGCTTCTCGTTCGGCTTGTCGGCCGCGGCCGTGATGATGATCGTCCGCATCCGGCGCAGCGTCCGCAAGCTCCGCCTGGGCAATTGAGACAACGATTTAGGCAGAGTGGCCGCCGGATAAAAAAAATTTCGTATCTTTACGCAAATTATGCCCACAAATGGACACCGAAAAACAATATACGAAAAAGTGTAAACCCGAAATAGGCCGCGGATGCAGTTTCTGCGATTGCGGCGCAGAGTGCGAGGCGAAGCTCTGCGACGGGTGTTTCAAGCTTCACGAAACGGCGTGGCTCGAGGAGTACCCCGAGAATATCCCAACCGACATCGTGGAGGTGCGGTTCAAGAACACGCGCCGCTCGTTCTACCAGAACGCCAACAACCTGCAGCTCAAGCGGGGCGACATCGTGGCGGTCGAGGCATCGCCCGGACACGACATCGGCGTCGTTTCGCTCACGGGCGACCTGGTAGCACGCCAGATGCGCCGCACGGGATTCAACCCCTACAACGGCGAGTTCAAGAAAGTTTACCGCAAGGCCAAGCCCTACGACATCGAGAAATGGCAGGAGGCCATCGCCCTCGAACATGAAACGATGATCGCATCGCGCCAGATCGCCGCCGACATGGGACTCAACATGAAGATCGGCGACGTGGAATACCAGGGGGACAAGATCAAGGCTATTTTCTACTATATCGCCGACGAGCGTGTCGATTTTCGCGAACTGATCAAGGTCTTCGCCGAGCGGTTCCACATCCGCATCGAAATGAAGCAGATCGGCGCACGCCAGGAAGCCGGGCGCATCGGCGGGCTGGGTGCCTGCGGGCGCGAGCTGTGCTGCGCATCGTGGATGTCGAGCTTCTCGAGCGTCACGACGGGTGCCGCCCGTGCACAGGAGATTTCGCTCAATCCCCAGAAACTGGCCGGACAGTGCTCGAAGCTCAAATGCTGCATGATGTACGAATACGACACCTATGTCGACGCCCGCAAGGAGTTCCCGCGCCTGCGTGAGCCGTTGCAGGCCATCGACGGCGAATATTTCCTCGTCAAGAGCGACATCCTCGCCGGTACGATGACCTTCTCGTCGAGCAAGGATGCGATGGTCAATGTCACCACGCTGCCCGTGTCGCGCGTGCGCGAAATCATGGCACTGAACCGTGCAGGCAAGAAGGTCGACCAGCTGCAGCACGCCGACGACATCCGCCCGATAGCCGAGGAGCCGACCTACCGCTCCGAAGAGGACAGCATCACCCGTTTCGACTCGGCCAAACGGCGCAACAAGCGCGGCCGCAACCGGGGCAAACAGAACGGACAGGAGGGGCAGAACGGACAGCCTTCCCAGGAAACAGGACAGGAGCGCCGCCAGGCTCAGCCGGGGCAGCAGCCCCAGCAGGAGCGCCCCGAACGCCGCCAGCGGCGCAGCGACCGTTCCCGCAACGGGGAGAACCGTAACGGGGAAGGCCGCAGCAACGAGAACCGGAACAACGGGGAGGGCCGCAACGGCGGTGACCGCCGCAACGGGAACCGCAATGAGGCAGCTCCCCGCAACAATGGCAACGGCAACAACGGAGGCAACAACGGCGCAGAGGGCAATACAAACGGCGGGGAACGCCGCGAAGGTGGCAACAGGCGCAACAACCGCAACCGCCGCCGTCCGGGAGGCGAACGCCGCGAAGGGAGCAGCGACAACGGCAGCGGAAGCAACGGGGGTTCAAACGAATAGACGGTGATACGGGCACGTGACATAGCGGCACGTCGCGCAGCAGCCGGAACGCTTCGGCAGACGGCCGGCATTCCGGGTAGCACTGCCACGCAGGCCGGCGCAATGCAGCCCTGTACGACACAACCCGGCACAACGTGGTTCCATACGCCGAGGTCGGGCAGGGCAGCGTCCGGCACAGCCGCATACCGGGATCGGACGGGCAGCGCATTCCGGAAAGTCCGTCGGGCAGTACTCCTTTCCACCGCGGCCTTTGCCGCAGGCTGCGTGTCACCCCACGGAGCCGCGGTGACCGATGTGAATGCCTCGGGCTGGGACGCACCCGCCGCCATCGTCTTCACCAACACCGATACGACGACGCTGCGTGACATGGATTTGTTCCTGCGCTACGACGACCGCATGGATGAAGACACGCTGACGGTACGCATAGCAGTCGTCACACCCGATTCGCTCCGGCACGAAGAGGCTTTCCGGCTCGCACTCCCGGCCGCGCACACTCCGGCCGCCCTGTCGCGCGAGGCCGACCTCCCCTATCGCCGCCGCATCCGTTTCGCCCGCACGGGCGACTACTGCATAACCGTCACACCCGGCCGCCCGGTGAAGGGCATCGAGGCCGTCGGCATAAATATCGTAAAAAGCGAATAAGAGACAACAATGGGCAAGGACAAGCTCCGCAAGTTCCGCGAGAACCTGACTTTCGACTGTTTCATACAACCCGAATTCGACGAGGTATTCCGTTGCGACCACCCGCTCAAAGGGCATTGGCGCAGCGACTTTTTCCATAACGACAACCCGATCGTACTCGAATTGGGCTGCGGCAAGGGCGAATATACCGTAGCGCTGGCCGAGCGCAACCCGTCGCGCAATTTCATCGGCATCGACATCAAGGGTGCACGCATGTGGCGGGGCGCCAAAACCGCCACCGACCGCAAGATGCCCAACGTGGGGTTCCTGCGCACGCGCATCGAGTTTATCAACGGCCTGTTCGCCGAGGGCGAGGTCGACGAGATATGGATCACCTTCCCCGACCCGCAACTCAAGAGCCGCCGGGCGAAGAAACGCCTCACCTCGCCGCTTTTCCTCGGATATTACGCCCACATACTGTCCCCGGGCGGATGGATCAACCTCAAGACCGATTCGAAACATCTTTTCGGCTATACGAACGAGGTGGTGCGCCGCTACGGCCTGCCGTGCGAAGTCTCGAACGCCGACATCTACGGCACGGGCTACGCCGACGAGGTGCTGTCGGTTAAGACCGCCTATGAAAAACGATTCCTCGAAATGGGGCTTCCGATCACCTACACCCGTTTTTCGCTCGCCGGGCGCCATAAATTCCCGTGGTTCGACTGGGAAGAGGACGAGAAGGCGGAGAAGGACAACGAAGAGGCACGGCTGGGTTAGCACGCCGAACAGAGAAGGGTGGTTGTAGCCGCATCGCCTGTAAGGAATAGATAAGGTTCGACACCTCACCCCATACCCGGGACTCTTTACGCACCCCGCATTTTTTGCCGCATAGAGTCATTTGCCCGATCTACCCCATGCCCGGAGCTGGTTACGCACCCCGTAGTTTTGCCCGGGTAGAGCCATTTACCCGATCCCCGCATCCCCCCCTTCTGCGGGGATTTCCATATCCGAGCCCCGGTTACCGCAACCCGCCGCTCCTCTTCCCGGTAGCCTCCAGGCTTCCGAGTTCCCGCGACTCCCGATCACGCCCTCCCGCCATTCGGCAGGGCCCGCACCTGCGGATCCAGCAGCCCCATCCGCCATGCCGACATACGGTCACGGCCTGCTCCTCCGTCCTGCCTCCGGTGTCTATTTCGCCCTTACCTTCGCAGCCACCTCCCTGCGACGCCCCGGATCAGGCCTGCCCCATCCCTATCTCCGCCCCTTTCTCCGCCCGCCTCGGCTCTCCCGACGCCTCGTCCCGACCCAGTGCTGCATACTCCGCAATCAAATGCTTATCTTATAAACATAGGTACGATCCCCTCCCGCACCATTCTACTAATTTTTTAGAAGGAAAATTTGCATATCTAAAAATTTAGTAGTAAACTTGCAACAGGAACTAAAAAAGCGCTTTTTTGATATGGATAAGAAATTAACGGAACTCACACGCGGCGAAGAGGAGATCATGCAGATACTCTGGAGGCTGGGCGATGTGGTGGTCAACGAAATCATCGCCCAGACAAAAGAACCCCGCCCGAAATACACCACGGTCGCAACCTTCCTCAAAATCCTCGAAAACAAAGGTTTCGTCAACCACACGCCCGAGGGCAAAAGCCACCGCTACTATCCGGCCGTAAGCCGCGAAGAGTACGCACGCGGGGTCATGTCGTCGGTACTGTCGTCCTATTTCGACGGCTCGCTGGCACAGATGGTTTCGTTCTTCTCGCGCCATGAGGACATCTCGGTCACGGAGATGGAGGAGATTCTCCAAATCATGCAGAACGCCCGCAAATAATCGCCCGCTCCGCCCCAAGCCCTTACGACCATGAAAACGCTGGCCATATATGCCCTCGAAGTCCTCGCATGCAGCGGCGTGCTGTTAGCGGCCTACACCATCCTGCTCGACCGCAGGGTGAAATTCCGCTGGTGCCGCCTGTACCTGCTTGCCTCGACGGCCGCAGCCGCACTGATCCCCCTGCTACGCATCCCCGTATGGCCGGGGCAGGTCATCGTGGCGACCCCGACCGTAACTGCGCCCGACCTCGCTGACTGGACGGCCGAAGTGCTGCCCGACGCCGAGGCGCACGCCATCACGCCCGGGCATCTGTGCCTGGGGCTTTACCTGGCAGGCGCAACCCTGATCCTCGGCATCATGTTGTGGCAGATATTCCGTATCCGGCGCCTGCGGCGCGGCGCGGAGGTCACCCGCACGGGCAAATACAGGATCGTGCGCACGCAGCAGGAGATCGCTTCGTTCTCGTTCTTCCGCACAATCTACATATGGGCCGCAACCCCCGCCGCGGAAATGGGGGCGATCCTGGCCCACGAATCGAGCCACATAGCCCACCGCCACTCCCTCGAGCGGATCGTCATGGAAACCATGAAAGCCGCCCTGTGGTGGAACCCCTTCGTATGGATAGCCGCACGGCGGCTGACCGAGGCCGAGGAATTCGAGGCCGACAGCGACGTGCTCACGAGCGGCTACGACAGGGCCGAATACATGCAAACGATCTTCAAGCAGCTTTTCGGTTATAGTCCGGAAATAGCCAACGGGCTGCGTAACTCACTTACTAAAAAACGCTTTAAAATGATGACTACGCAGACAAAAAGCAGGCACAGCCTGCTCCGGCTGGCAGGTATACTGCCAGCCCTGATCGGGCTCCTGTGCGCATTCTCTTTCACTACGCGCGCCGCAGTGATCGTCGCCCCGGCAACCGGCACCGGTATCGAAACCGCTCCCGGGCAGGAAACACAGAATGCCGGAGATGAAAAAAAAGACAAGACACGCAGCGTGTCGATAGAGGTTCGGAGCAAGGACAAAGGAGCGCTCTCCGGGGCCATCGTACAGGTCATAGGCACGACGCAGGGCACCGTGACCGATACGGACGGGCATGCCGAGATCGCCGTCCCGGGCGGCAGCAAACTCATGATAAGCTATCCCGGCTACGAACCGGCGACGGTCGATACGAAGCAGCATAGCCAAAAGGAGGCCAGCGTCGTCGTGTTGCTCCGAACTGAAAACAAGGCCGCAAGCTCGTCAAACCAAGGAGCGGCAACCACCGAAAAACAGGTCGCCGTAACGGTACTTAAGGACGGCGAACCCCTGCCCGGAGCAGTGATAACGATAAAGGATACGCAAAAGGGCGTTGTCACCGATAAATCGGGACATGCGGAAATCTACGCTCCGCAGGGATCAATACTCACAGTCACCTACGTCGGTTGCAAACCCTACCTGCTGGAGGTCGGAGAGGCAGCCCGTCAGTTTGCCGGGATCCCGCTGGAATCCGAAACCCCGGGGACACCGGTGCTTTCGGCCGAGATCGGCAAACCGCTCTGGGTGGTCGACGGGATCGAGGTGGCCCCCGATTTCATAAACAAGCTCGATCCGAACCGCATCGAAAACATAACGGTACTCAAAGACCAATCCGCCGTAGCGACCTACGGGCAGGAAGCCCGCAACGGCGTGGTAATCATAACGACCAAAGGTGATACGGCCCTGCCCGCCAGACCGGAGAACGCCCGCCAGGAGCATGGAAAAGCCACAACACAGGCTGAGGCACACGACGAAGCGATCCGCGAAACCGGGGAAACGGAGGACGACCAGCCGTTCCTGATCGCCGAGACCATGCCCTTGTTCCCGATGCAAGAGGGCGGCAACCCGGGATACGGTGACCTCAACACTTTTCGCGCATGGGTGCAGAAAAACATAAAATACCCCGCCGAGGCATTCAGGAACGGGGAACAGGGGCGTGTCGTACTGTCGTTCGTCGTCGAAAAGGACGGCTCGGTAAGCAATATCCAGATACTTCAGACGCCGGGCAAGGCATTCTCGGAAGAGACGCGGCGCGTCGTCGCAGCTTCGCCCAAATGGAAACCGGGCGAACAGCGCGGCGAAAAGGTGCGTGTGAGATATACGCTGCCCGTTGATTTCAGAATAACTGCTACGGCACAGGACACTAAGACCAGTGAAAACAAAGGCTCCGGGGAAGAGCCGTTCCTGGTGGTGGATACCCCGCCGCAATTCAACGGCGGCGACATCGGCGAGTTTCGCCGGTGGGTACAAATGAACGTGAAATACCCGGCGGAAGCCCTCGGCAAAAACATTTACGGGAAAGTCCTGGTCACGTTCGTCATCGAGAAGGACGGCTCGGTGGGCAATGCCGAAATATTCAAATCGCCCGATAAATCCCTTGCGGACGAGGTACTGCGCGTCATCGGCAAATCCCCGAAATGGACGCCCGGCAAACAGCGCGGAGAGGCCGTACGCGTAAAATTCGGCATGCCGGTAGACTTCGCTGTCCAGACATCCGAAGGCATCCTCCACGACAAGGACACCGCACAGCGGGAAGGGGACATGGAAGAGATTTTAGTAGTCGGCTATGGCACCCAAAAAAAGTAGGCTTTCCGAAGCATCGCACCAACCATAAGCAGCAAACGGCGTCCACCCCGAGTTCAGTGGACGCCGTTTGTATTTAATACGGGGCGGAACCGGAGCCGTTTGCCGCCGAGCGGCGCAGCAATTCTCCCCAACAGCATCACCCGTGCAGGCAAGGCTGAATTCCCAGCCTCCGTTCACCGGACAATGGCATGACCTTCCGGTGGGGCCGCACCGGGCGCGCTGCACAAAAACGGCTATTCCTTCCCGAGCAGCGCCATGACCCGCCGGGCAAGTTGCGTGTTGTCCATTATCCCAGCAATACGCCCCGCACCCGTACCATAAAGGTAAACGGGGACGTAGGTCGCCGTATGGCTTTTGGATCCGAAAACATATCGGATACCGCTCTCGGAGCGGGTAAAATCACCGTCGCAGCTCGGGATGGCGAGCCCCCCGGTTTCATGGTCGGCCGTCACTACGACCAGCGTCCCCGGCGTGCGGTCGGCAAAGTCCATCGCCGCAGCCACGGCACGCTCGAAATCGCGCATTTCGGCCAGTATCTTCTCCGCATCGTTACCGTGCGACGCCCCATCAATAAGTGACCCTTCGACCATCAGCACAAAACCGCGGCCGACCGAGTCGGCATTGTGGGAGAGTATTTCCAGTGCCTTCTGCGTGGCGCAGCGTAGGTAATCTTCGCGCCGGATCGTCTTCGGGATATTTTCATCGGTCACGGCACACAGCAACCGTCCCGCACGAACCGGCTCCGCCTCTTCGAGCGAACCGGCGACCGCATAGCCGCGGCGGCCGAACGCATCACGATACGAACCGCCCTCGGGGGACTCCTTTTCGAGCCGCCTGCCGGCACCTATGAGCACGTCGATATTGCTCGCCAGCAGGTCGCGCGTAATGGCCTTTTCGTCGCCCCGATCCGGAACATGCGCGTAAAACGCAGCAGGGGTGGCATGCTGGAGATGGCATTTCACGGCAATCCCCGCAGGCATCCCTTCGGCCACCGCCCACTCGATGAGCGACTGCAGACGCCCGCCCCGGGGATCCAGCCCCAACGTACCGTTATTCGTCTTGCTCCCACATGCCAGCGCCGTCCCCGCAGCCGCGGAATCCGTCACCCGGTTGTTGGCCGAATAGGTCGAGATCAGGGCAATACCCTGTGCCCGGTCGAAAGCCGTCGGGGCATAGCCGCCTTCGACGGCGAGCATCGAAACATGCGCCAGGCCCATGCCGTCGCCGATCATATAAATCACATTGCGGACACTGTCGGCGGGTTCCGCAGCCGCTGCGCGGCCCGCTCCGAGCAGGCACAACGCCAGAAACAAAAATGCTTTCTTCATATCCTCGTGCAAAGATAACAGGAATCTGCCAACTTTTTACTACATTTACACCACTTTAACCACCTTGCAACATGGATGTAAAGATCGCCCCCGACTGGAAAGAGCTGCTCTCTCCCGAATTCGAGAAACCTTATTTCGCCGCCCTTACGCAATTCGTACGGCAGGAATATGCCACGCACCGCATCTACCCGCGCGGCAGCAATATCTTCCGGGCCTTCGACAAATGCCCCTTCGACAAACTGAAGGTCGTCATCATCGGCCAGGATCCCTACCACGGCCCCGGGCAGGCCAACGGGCTCTGCTTCTCGGTAGGCGACGGCGTGCCGTTCCCGCCCTCGTTGCAAAACATCTTCAAGGAGGTTTCCGACGACACCGGGACACCCATCCCCCTGACGGGCAACCTCGACCGCTGGGCCGAGCAGGGAGTACTGCTCCTGAACGCCGTGCTGACCGTCCGCGCCCACGAGGCAGCCTCGCACGCCGGGCATGGGTGGGAAACCTTCACCGACGCCGTGGTACGCGCCATCGCCCAGCGCAAGCAGGGTATCGTCTACATGCTCTGGGGCAGCTATGCACAGAAAAAAGGCGCCATCGCCGACCCGCAGCGCAACTGCATACTCAAGGCCGTGCATCCCTCGCCGCTGTCGGTCTACCGCGGGTTCTTCGGCTGCCGCCATTTCTCGCGCGCCAACGAATACCTCCGCAGCGTGGGGCAGGAACCCATCGTGTGGTAAATCCGGGATAGCCCCGCGCCCACAAACCGAAACGATGACTACAAAAGAGATACGCACCGATTCCCTGCGGGCATGGCTGCTTGCGGCACGTCCCAAGACTCTGACCGGAGCCGCCGTCCCGGTGATGCTGGGCTGCGGCCTTGCGGCGGCGGACGGCGGGTTCGTCCTCTTGCCCGCGGTACTCTGCCTCGCATTCGCCTTGCTGATGCAGATCGACGCCAACCTGATAAACGACCTGTGGGATTACCTGAAAGGCTCCGACGGGGAAGACCGCCTCGGGCCTGAACGCGCCTGCGCCCAGGGGTGGATCACCCCGAAGTCCATGCGGCTGGGCATCGCCGCAACCACACTCGCCGCCTGCGCCGCGGGCTGCGGGCTCATCGCCTACGGGGGCTGGTGGCTCATCGCCGTCGGCGCCGCCTGCGTCCTCTTCGCATTCCTCTACACGGCCGGGCCCTATCCGCTGGCCTACCACGGCTGGGGCGACATGCTCGTATTGCTTTTCTTCGGATTCGTCCCCGTCGGCTGCACGTACTACGTCCTCTGCGGCGGCTGGACATGGCAGGTGGCGGTCGTCGCGGCAGCCTGCGGCCTGGTGATCGACACACTGCTGATGGTCAACAACTACCGTGACCGCGAGCAGGATGCCCGCAGCGGCAAACGGACGCTCGTCGTCCGCCTGGGCGAACGGGCAGGACAACGGCTCTACCTGCTGTCGGGATTCGCCGCCGCAGCGCTCTGCCTCGGGCTTTGGGGCGACGGGCGGACATGGGCGGCACTCCTGCCGCTGCTCTACCTGCCGCCGCATGTCGCTGCATGGCGCCGCATGATACGGATCGGCCGCGGCCGCGAACTGAACGCCGTCCTGGGCGCCACGTCACGCAATATCCTGTTGTTCGGCCTGCTGCTCACACTCGGATTGTTGCTGTAAGGGGAAGCGAAAGGCACAAAAAAATCCCGGACTAACCGAGGCGTTTCCGGGGATTTACAAAGCAATGCTGTAACTGAATGAGTTACGGCATTGCTTTTTTATGAGGTAATGATTTAGAAACGCAAGTCTCGAATAAACTTACATCGAGGTTCATCCTGTCAAACAACTCTATACAAATATA
>OGHW01001922.1_pt1 | contig 14469 bp, 23 predicted proteins | sample 1571641 | NCBI WGS metagenome assembly OGHW01 (sample SAMEA2582066, study PRJEB24529) | metagenome | biome: Human gut stool | place: China | collected 2011 | reverse complement strand
AGAGTTTTTGATACCCCGTTGAAGTACCCCGAACGAGTTTTAACGGGGTATGTGGCAATGACGGTACAGTCATGATAAAATCGTGGCATTAGAGACAATAGCGTGGGGGCCAACATGGCAAGGGCTAAACTTAACGAACATGGTGTGACAGAGCAGCAAGAGAAGTTTGCTCAGGCATTTGTGGAAACGGGTAACGCATCCGAGTCATATCGCCGCTCGTATAACACTTCCCGCATGGCCGTAAACACCATCGCTAAACGAGCATCTGAAATGCTGGATAACGGGGCAGTTGCGGGGAGAATTGCCTCACTTCGTCAAGTTCATTCAAAGCGCCACAATGTGACAGTTGATTCACTCGTTGCGGAACTGGAGGAAATTAAAAACGTTGCGTTGTCCGCCGAGACGCCGCAATCATCCGCAGCTGTGGCGGCAGTGCTCGGTAAAGCGAAACTAATGGGACTGGATAAGCAATTGATTCAGTTGTCCGGCGGTCTGGATAATGTGAATACAAATATCAATATTACCGCCGAAGATGTGAAAGTATTTAAAAAGGCGTTCAACGATGAATTTTAATTCTCCAAAAGAATTGAAATTACTACGCCTCGCACTTGAGGAAGATTTTACTTTATTCGCTCGTTTCTTCTTCAAAGTTTTAAAAGGGACTAAGTTTGTATTCAGTGAGCACCATCATGTAATTTGTGATGCATTGATGGATGTATTTCACGGTCGCACCACTCATTTAATAATTAACATGCCGCCGCGTTATTCAAAAACCGAACTGGCTGTTAAATTATTTTCCGCATGGTGTTACGTTAAAAACCCAAAGTGTGAATTTATTCATCTGTCGTACGCTGATATTCTCGCGCTGGATAACTCCGAATCAATTAAATCAGTTTTGAAGTCCGAAGAGTTTCAAAAACTCTGGCCTCATGTGACCATTAAGGCGAACAAGGATTCGAAGAAAGCGTGGGGCACTGACCAGGGTGGTGTATTCTATGCAACGGCTGCGGGCGGCCCTATCACTGGTTTTGGTGCTGGCAAACTGGACGACTTCGAGAACGGTAATGGGTTTGGTGGTGCAATCATCATCGATGACCCGTTAAAACCGGATGACGCGTATTCTGACCCAAAACGTAACGGTGTTAACCGTCGCTGGGATGAAACCATCAAATCACGTTTTAACTCCACAAAGACGCCCTGCATTGTCATCATGCAGCGACTTCACGAGGAAGACTTCTGCGGCACACTGCTGAAGGACGAGGAGTATAATTTCCGTCACCTGGTGCTTCCTGCCATTGTGGACGAGGGTTTACCGACGGAGCGTGCATTGTGGCCCCAGAAACACTCTCTGGAAGCCCTCAAAGCGATGCAGAAGAAAAACTCGTACATGTTCTCCGGTCAGATGCAGCAACGTCCCTCACCGCTCGGGGGCGGCATTCTGAAGGGGTCATGGTTCGGACGTTACACCGTTGTGCCAAAGCTGAAATACAGAGCGGTGTTCATCGATACGGCGCAGAAAGCCAAAGAGCATAACGACTATCAGGTCGCCGAACTGTGGGGACTGGGTGAGGATGGGTATCTGTATCTCCTCGACGTCATGCGTGACAAGTTCGAAGCGTATGAGCTTGAGGTAAAAATTCCCGACTTCTGGAACAAGCACCGCAATGACAAAAACGGTCGTTTGCGTTACATGGCTGTCGAAGATAAATCATCCGGTACAGAACTTATCCAGAAGATTCGCCGCAAAATTAAGCCCGTGATACCCGTGCGGGAGATACCACGTGGACCGGCGGCAAATAAATTAACCCGCGTGATGGACGTACAGGGTTACATTGAGTCAGGATATGTTAAGATACCGCAAGATGCCCCCTGGGTTCATGACTTCGTTACGGAGTGTGAAGCGTTCACCGCTGACGACACGCACGCTCACGATGACCAGATTGACCCAATGTGTGATGCAATTAGTCAAATGCTCCACAATGGCAAAGCAACCGTTTCGGAGATTTTATAAGGGGCATTACGCCCCTTTCGTGAGATTTATTTTAGGTGTCCCTTTTCGCCACTCAGTTGCGCCGCTGAAACCAGATAGACCAGCCGATTCATGAAACTTCAACATAAATGTTTCTACTGCTTTCGCGTCCCCACCGTTGTCAAAATTCAAAACACTGATAACATTGAAATTGAACGGAGTTTCATTACGTAATTGTTTCAGTCGTTGTTCCCACTTGTTCGTTATGCCAACTTTAAAACAGTCGTTCGCCTGAAGTATGTAAACCGTACCGGGTTTGGACGTGTTGAAACCAGTAATCGCACACGCGTTACATCCTTTACCGGACAGATGGTTGCTCACACTTTGTTGAAACTCCCCATGAACATCGCAAATGATGGTGACGTCAGTGTTATTTCTCACATCATCCTGATGGACGTAACTATACTTGTCACCATGTATCGCTCTCGCTTGTCGTACAAACTTGTCGAAAGTACGCGGCAGGTTATTGGCACATGCCGGGCAGCCGCATTTTCGATTTATATGGTTCGCTACAGTGTGTGACCACGCACCGTGTATCGGACAAATCGTAACAACTTTATCATTCATGGTGAATGTGTTGGGCCACAGTGAGTAGTCATACCTGTCACCATGTATCGCCACCGCCCTGTTGATTTTTTCTTCCCGGCTCAACAGCTTTACCCCAGCACAAACCGGACAACCTGCACCACGGTGATGATTGTTCACGATGGTCTCAAAAACCCCATGTTTACTACAAATAACTGGTATTTTACTGTCCCACTTGATAGGATTTGTCAATAGTGAATAATCATATCTATCGCCGTGAACGGTTTTGAATTGTTCAATACGTTCGTCAACAGTCTTAACCTTCATTCCAGTAACTCCAGTAGTTATAGAATGAACAATGTAACATACTTACTGGGTGATAACAATGGCTAAAAGTAAGGTTTCTAACCTACACTTAACTGCTGCTAACCCGACCACAACAGCCGATGGGCTGGTCAACGTCGTGTCCGGGTTAGGGACATGGAAAGCGAAACGCTCTCATAACATGTTTCAGTATGCCAATTTAGGTGACTGGAAATCCCTGGACAATGCCTACCAGACTAACTGGCTGGCTCGTCAGATTGTGGAAATACCCGCAGAGGACATGTGCCGTGAGTGGCGCACCATCAAGTGCAAGGAAGCCGATGACATTCGCATCGAAGAAGACCGTCTGATGGTCCCTGCTATCGTACAAGAGGCTGTCACATGGGCGCGTCTGTATGGCGGCGGTGGTATTCTCATGCTGACCGGGCAGGACCTGTCAAGGCCGCTCGACGTGCGCCGTATTCGCAAAGGTGATTTGAAGCGTTGTATCGTGTTTGACCGTCACGACATGTCACCGCTCACCCTGAACACCTGGGACATTCTGGCACCCAACTACATGATGCCGGAGTATTACACCATTACCGGTGGTGGGCAGCAAATCCACTGGACCCATTTTGCGCGCTTCAGTGGTAAGCGTTTGCCGCGTCGCCAGATGGTCCAGACTCAGGGATGGGGTGACAGTGAGTTGCGCGTATGCCTCGATGACATCATGGACATGGTTGCATCGAAGGACGGTATTGCGGAACTGATGCAGGAAGCCAACGTTGATGTGGTCAAACGTGAAGGATTATCCGATGAGTTAGCCAGCGACCAGGATGACGCAATTGTGTCGCGTTACACCCTGTTCAGCCAGATGAAGTCACTGGTGCAAATGGCCCTGCTGGACGGTGACGAGTCATATGAACGTAAGACGCTCGACCTGGGCGGTGTTGCGCCAGTGCTTGAGACGTTCATGACGTGGATTAGTGGTGCGGCTGATATTCCTGTTACGCGCCTGTTCGGTACTTCAGCCAAAGGTTTAAACGCCACGGGTGAAGGAGACATGAACAACTACAACAACTCCATCCGTTCTAAACAGCTGACACAGGTTGACCCTGGGTTGCGCCAGCTTGATGAGGTGCTGGTACGTAGCGCACTGGGTTACTGGCCTGACGACTTCAATTACGTGTGGAATCCACTCGCACAGCCTAACGAGCTACAGATTGCCCAGGCTGCTAAAACCCGCGCCGATAAGGACATGTTGTATCTCGCTGAGGGTGTCATCACCGTGTCACAGGTACAGCGCAATCTGGAAGCTGCCGAAGAGTATCAGTTTGAAGATGGTCAGATTGATGAGCAGTCAGAGACTGAGAAAGAGATGTCCACTGTGCAACGCCCGGAGCCTGACGAGCAGACCACGGATGCATTCTGGATACGCTACAGCGGATATGTAGCTGACGGACTGTCGCACGATGAGATAATGGCAAAACTGGCCCAGTAACGGGCCAGTTAGTTAACCCTTCCGATACCCCGCATCATACAGAATCTTAGCCGCACCGATTGACACACCGGACAACCGAACCATTTCATCAATTGCGCGTTCCGCTTCGGTGCGGAGTGGGCGGAATTTTAGCGCATTACCATATGATGAAAACTGCACATACTGTACCCCTTCAAAGGTATCACACAACATAACGACCCCTTGGGTGCCAACCACGTAATCAACCTTACACTTCCACCATGTTTTGCCGCCGTTAAGCGAATATTCACACTCAACACCAACCGGTGGCAAACCATTTGTCCAACTTTCAATTTGCATACATTTATACCTCGTTTAAATTAGCAAACTCGCCAAAATAATTCGTGGCTGCGGTATTATATGCTCTCGCCGCAGAAACTTCGTCTTCGTATCTACCGAGATACATACGTTTACCGTTGAATTTTATAGACGCCATCCATTTACATCTGTTTTTATCCCAGCAGACACCTTTAAATTTCGATGTTTTTTCTCTGGTTTGTAGCGATTGATTACCACCGTTCTGACTATGGGTTGTCGCTTCCCGAAGGTTTTCAATTCTATTATCGTCCCTTATTCTATTTATATGGTCTATTTCTGACGGTATGACACCGTGGTGCATATAATAAACAACCCTGTGCACACCAATGCGTTTCTGTCTAAATTTCACGTAAACATATCCGTCCGTTTTAGAGATTGACCCAGCTTCCATTCCGTTCCTGTCGGTTCTTACCCCCGCATTAATCCAGAAAATTTTTCCATTTTCATATCTTAATCTTCTGCACAGGTCATCAATGTAATTCATATCGGTAATCCATTGGGTTTAATGTACCACTATTCTACCGAATAGAGTCAGCATGTGTCAACTGAGATTACCTCTCCCATCTCTCTCATCTCCTGTGTTAATATGTACACTCTACACCATACTGACGAGGCCGTCAAGCATGTCACGACAAACAGAACTAAATTATTATCGTCAGCTGAAACAGGTTGCCCAGCTTGTTCGTGAGGATGTGGACACCAACATTGTACCACTGGTGAAACAGCTTGCGCCGGAGTACACCGCTGACGGCTGGAGTGACACTATTACCTCGGCGATTAACCAGTTGCTCACACGGTGGCTAGGTGCGTTTGCGCGTCGCCAGGCTGAGACCATTGCGTCACAATTTGTACAGACCGCGGCAAAGGATAACGCCCGCTCGTTCGCTATCAATCTGTACGGCGGCGATACACAGCTGCAGGAATATCTCAGCGCGGCATCGTATCAGAACGCTAAACTCATTCAGTCAATTCCGGCTCAGTATCTGGAGCAGGTGCAGAACATTGTCATGACCAACATGCGTAACGGTATGCGCCCCGGTTACATCGAGGAAGCGCTCGTTAAACAATTTGGTATCACGGAACGTCGCGCCAAATTAATTGCACGCGATCAGACATCCAAAATACAGGGTGACATGAATCGTATTCGTCAGGTTAATTCGGGAATAAATTACTTTAAATGGACCACATCGCACGATGAACGGGTACGTCATAGCCACGTGGAGGTAGCTAAACGTGATGTGGGATATGGTCCGGGCGTATTTCGATGGGATGACTTACCGGTTGTTGATGGTGTACCGACATTCCCGGGTCAGCCAATAAATTGCCGCTGTGTGGCGAGACCAGTCACAGCGGCAGCAGTGGAGCGGCATAAGGCTAAGAAGTAACCTTATTAACAAGTCGGTCCATCGCTATCCAGCGCTCAGATGCTGAACCGTCTTCTTTGGTCGCGGTAAATGTCACGATATCTTCACGGAAGTTCATTTTGAAGTTTGTCACGGTTATTACCCCGTCCACATCAATAAATTTGTCATTGTTGCGGAGCATTACCGCCTTGACAGGTTTATGGTTCATTTTCCGTACGCCTCACGTAACACAGCGTTAGCAAGCGCCCAACCTTCGTGCTTGCGTGCAAGCTGTTGTGCGGCCTTTAACAGTTCTCTATCAATGACCCGCGCCTCGGATATGGGGCGATTGTAGCCGGGGAGAAGGGTGTTATTCATATTAACGTCCAGTTCTCGCAAAATCGACCGCTTCAGATTTAGTTGCAAAAAATTGACAGATACACCCGTGACATCCCATGTATGGAAATTGTCGTCCTGGTAAATATTCCACTGTTCCAAGAACGGTGATTTCGATTATTTCTGTTTTATTTTCTTCACTTTGTCTTTCTGTAATCATCTCTCAAACCCTCTCTGTTGTTGATAAACTGAGTATACGTCATCCCTGACGCACTCGTCAAATCAAATCACTCCTGCGGCGGCTCGGGTAACGGTTGCCAGTGTGTGATATATTTCGCATCAATATCACCGTAATTCGACCATTCTACCCACGGATACGGTAAATAACCCTGTTGACAGTCGCACACTCCCACAATTGCACCGTCGGTCACAATTACTGTGACACTACCTACTTCCTCATCGGACATCTCCAGCGGCATCCGCTCACTACACTTAATCCAGTTTGCCATACAATGTCCCCACTCGTTTCAAATCGCGCTGTGCATGACAGCTGTAAGTACCGTCGTCCCACCGGATGTAGTATTGGAACGGATATGTTTCCAGTACGTCCTCAACTGTTCCGGTCACGACACCATCTGGGAATAACTTCACGAGTGTCCCGGTTGGGTAGCATGGGATGGTGTTGGTCATTTGGCACGCTCTATATTGAGTTTCAGTGCATTGAGAACCATGTTGGTCATCAACCCTTTACCGTTGGCCCTCACGTGTGCTTCGATTTCGGTAACTGCGGCTTTTAACACTCCGACCGTTACGGTAACCGGTGTTTGCAGTTCTTTATTTCTTCGATGTAAGTCGTCTAATGTAGTCATCATTATTCACCCTCGTACAGCGGTTTCAGTTGATACCCGAACATAACAGCGTTGTTATGCGCCACACTGCCCGCGCGGACCAGATATGTCGTGCCGCGGTTAGTTGTCACTTCGTATGCGTATGGTTTTAAAATGGTGTCGATTTTATCTAATTCAGTTTCACATTGGGCGATGAAATCGTTACTCATTACTTGTTCTCCAGTTCATTAATCAAGCGCTCGAGATACCAACAGGCCTTTTTCACATCTTCCAGACCGTTCTTCTCTTCATAGCGCCACAGATATTTAACGACATTCGCCACACATACCGCCTCGATACCGGTTTTACCAACGGTGGCGGCCTTAATAGCGTCGATACATTCGATATCGCCCTTCGTGTAGCGTAACGGGTGGTTGATGTTGTCATTGGTTACCGCGGGTGCCACATTGGTGACACGTTCACGTTGTGCAATAAGTTCCTGATCGAGCCGAGCACTATATGTCGCAATCACATCGGGCAAACATATGCCCTTGACAATGCCGTTTAACTTGTTGCGAAACAAATGGGTTACACCTTCGGACATCCGCGCAAACATCTCAGGCGTACCGAGATGGTAGACGTATTGAGCCATGTTGTATCTCCTTTGAAATATATGTATCATGTGTTTAACGATTATCACTATGGCATACTCTGACGGACTCGTCAACATGCAAATCACCGTAACACACAATGACCGTAAAAGTTTCGCACTGAATTCCCAACGTGTTTACACGGATGAGGGATTCCTGCGTGTGCCGGGTAAAGCCGCTCGTACCGGTATTCAGGAATATCTCGCTTCGGAACTGGGACTGAAAGACCGCGCACCGAACGATATCATCCGTGTGTACCGTCCCGCCGAAGAAGTGTTTAACGATGAGTCACTTCAGAGCTATCTCGGCGCGGATGTCACGAATAACCATCCCCCCACACTCGTCAATGCTTCCACGTACCGTAATACTTCAGTCGGTGTTGTAACGAGTGTTGGTCGTCAGGACGGCGATTTCGTCATTGTGGACATGGTTATCAAGGATAAAGACGCGATTAAGGCTGTCGAAACCGGTAAGTGTGAGTTGTCAGCGGGTTACACGGCGGTGTATGATGACACACCAGGGACAACGCCGGAAGGTGAACCATACGACTTCCGACAGACTCAGATTAAAATTAACCACGTTGCAATTGTTGACCGTGCTCGTGCGGGTGCAATGGCGCGTATCTTCGATAATATGGAGAAAAAACCCATGTATCAAATCACCACTGACACCGGGCTAAAAGTTGATGTGGCGGATGCTGCGGTGGTAGACGCGTTCAAACGCTTGGAACAGCGTGTCAGTGACGCCGAAGCCGCCAAAGAAACCGTACAGGCCCAACTCGACGCAGCACTGGAACAGGTTGCTGACCTGACCACCAAATGCAGCGACGAAGCCCTGAAAGCACGCGTGGAAGCAATTGCACGTGTTACCACCTCAGCGCGTAAAGTTGCTGGCGATGAATTCACCTGTGACAGCATGGACCCGGTTGCAATCAAACGTGCCGCTCTCGCTGTTAAACGTCCGTCTGTTGACTGGGCTGAAAAATCTACCGCCTATGTTGAAGCCGCTTTCGACATGGCTGTAGAAGAACCGGTGAAACCTGTGGTAGACTCACAGCTTGAGCAACTGGCTAAAGATGCCGCTAAAGACATCAAACAGCCGGTAGCCGACGCAAAACCTGTACTGTCCCGCGCACAAGAAGCACTGCTGCGTCAGACTGGTAAACTTAAATAAGGGTGACATAGATGGCTATTACTGCAACCAGCTACGGTCTGAATCACGACGCAGCCTTTACCGGGATGGTCGCCGACGGACAAGTAGCGAATATCGTTTCCAAAATTAACGATGACACCGCAACCGTCGCATACGGTAAAGGTGTTGTACGTAGCGGCGAGAAAGGCTTTAAGGCTGCGACTGCCAGCTCCACAGCTGACGACTTCGTGGGCGTACTGGTTCGTGAACTGAACCGCTCTTACGCTGACGGCGCAACTTTCGGTGCTCCGGTCGACCGTCCGGCATCTGTGCTCACCGCTGGCGTAATCTGGGTAACCGTGGCGGAGGCTGTTGCTGTTGGTGACGCCGCGTATCTGCGTGTTGGTGCGACTCAGACTGGTGATTTCGCTAAGACGGCTGGTGAATCAGCGACTCTGTCGGTTGCCATTCCTGGTGCTAAATTTCTCACTGCCGCAACCGCCGGTGGTCTGGCTAAACTGTCTCTGGTTGTTGGGGGTTAATAATGGATAAGTTAAACAGCGTTGTACTTGACGCACAGACTATTGCGGGCAACCCGTGGGTTAAACAGTATCTGGATGGTCAGAACGCTGTCAACGTTCCGGCTGAATTCCGTGATGCTGACGGTGGTATCGCATTCTACATCTCTCAGCTGGCACAGATTGAGCAGACCATCTATGCAACTCCGTACGCGGATATCACTTATCTGCAGGACATCCCGGTTGTATCCGGCATTCCTGAGTTCGCGAACCATTGGGCGTACCGGAGCTATGATGGCGTCACGGTTGGGAAGTTCATCGGTGCAAACGCGATGGACCTGCCACACGTCGCTCAATCTGCGAAACTCCACACTGTACCGCTGAACTATGGCGGCATCGAGTGTCACTACAGCATCGATGAGCTGCGCACCACTGCATCTCAGAACATGCCGATTGACACCATGCAGCAGCAGCTGGCATATCGTGGCTACGAAGAGCATAGTCAGAAAGTGGCTTACTTCGGTGACTCACAACTGGGAATGGCTGGTCTGTTCAATAACAGCAACGTGACCGTGACTAAGGCGACCGTCGACTACACCACCGCCACTGGTCAGGAGCTGTTCAACATGCTCAACGACCCGCTGTTCGACATCATCAAACTGTCCAAAAACTTCCACCTGCCGAATACCATTCGCGTATTCCCGGACCTGTGGAAACGCATGAACAGCACGCTGATGACTGGGTATACTGACCGCACCGTTATGGAGCATTTCAAAATCAATAACTCCTTCACCCTGATGACCGGGCAGGAAATTGATATTCAGGTTCGCTACCAGCTGACCGCTGCGGAGCTGGCTGCGGGCGGTGTGTCCAACGGTTCGAAAGACCGCGTGCTCATCTACGAGAAGAACGACCGCAACCTGGGTGTTGCTAAGCCGATTCCATTCCGTATGCTGGCACCACAGAATAAAGGTCTGGCTGTAACTGTACCGGCAGAGTATAAGATTTCAGGTACCGAAATCCGCTATCCTCTGAGCGCAATCTATCTCGATATGCTGTAATACCTACCCTCAGCGACATCCCAAGCCCTCTTCGGAGGGCTTTTCTTTTGTGTTACGTCATGGTACAGTGTCTTTACTTTATGCGGGAGACTACAGAGTGCCTAAAAAAATAAACAAAGATGAATTGATTGAGTTGTTCAAAACTGTACATGGTGATAAGTATGACTACTCACAATTCGAGTACACGTCCATGCGGACCGAATCCATTATTATCTGTCGTATTCACGGTGGATTTCGTCAAATTCCACACAACCACAAAAACGGCAAAGGGTGCCCACAGTGTGGTTTGACGTCGAGAGGTGATAAAAGACGTGGTAGTGTTGACAACTTCATTAGAAAATCAAAACTGATTCACGGTAATAAATTCGATTATTCGAAGGTTGAGTATCGCAGAACTCACGATAAAGTATGCATAATCTGTCCTGAACATGGTGAATTTTGGCAACGTCCGTCTGCCCATCTTCGCGGTTTGGGTTGCTTCGAATGTACCCATCCCAAACTGACGGTTGATGACTTCCGGATGAAGTCTCAAAAACATCACGGAAACAAATATAATTATGACGATGTGTCATTTTCAAACTCTCACGACAAAATTCAATTGGTTTGTCAAATTCATGGCACATTCACACAAACGGTACACAACCACTCACATCATGGTTCAGGTTGCCCCAAATGCGCTAACTGTGGACCGTCGAAAGCTGAAACAGAAGTCTTCAACTTCGTCCGTTCCATTTGTCCCGATGCGGTACAATCCGACCGTACAATCATTGGACCGCTGGAACTTGATGTTGTAGTGCCGTCACACAATCTGGCAATCGAATTTAACGGTCTGTACTGGCACGATGAGCGCACGAAGGATAAGAGGTATCACATTACCAAGCGTCATCGCGTGGAAGCAGCAGGATACCGTCTGATAAGCATTCGCGAGGATGTCTGGAATGAGCGCCGCGAACAGGTGGAAAATATCATTCGCAACGCACTCGGCGTGACATCCGACAAAGTGTTTGCCCGAAAATGTAACATTGTGGAAGTTTCGACGTCTGAAGCGAAGGCGTTCATGGAGAAACACCACGTACAGGGTTTCCGGGGTGCGACCGCGCATTATGGTCTGCAACACGATGATACCTTAGTCGCCGTAATCAGTCTGACAAACTGGCAGAAAAAGAATGAGTGGGAACTGGTACGATATGCAACCGCGTGTAATGTTCCGGGTGGACTGTCCCGCCTGTGGAAACATGCTACCACGGTTAACAACATTAACCGCGCCTATTCATATGTTGACCGGGATTTGTTCAGCGGTTCCAGTTACGTCAATGCCGGTTTCACACTTTCAGCCACGACGGTAGGGTTTCGGATTGTAAATGGTTGCACAACTGAATCACGCGAGAAGTGGAACCGCGCACCAGATGGAATGACGCAGACGCAATGGTACGAATCAGAAGGTGTCTCGCGTATCTACGATTCTGGACAGGACAAGCTGTTGTGGGTAAAATGACAACGGGTAAGTATTGCAACTAAAGGTGATTTATGATTACTGTAAAAAATATTTCCGTGCGCCCGTTCATGATGCCGGGTGAAGAAGATGTGATGGAACGCATGCTGGCACCGGGTGATTCGAAAGCGTTCGAACTTACTCCGGCAATTTACAGTCTGGTCAGTGCATATCAGGACGCAGGTGAACTGGTCGTCACAAGTGGTGAACTGGTCAACCCTGACTCAGACGCCAACGATGTGACTATTGACAAACTTCGTGCAGAAGCCGAAGAACTGGGCATCAAAGTTGATACACGCTGGAAGAAGTCACGTCTTCAACAAGAAATTGAGGCAGTAAAAACCGCCTCCTAATTAACACACGGGTATATAACATGCACATCACCGCCGAAGTCATCGCAGATTTTCGCATCTGGCCGCTCGGCGGTCAGGCTTTCTCGTCTACTACTGATTTTCCGGACAGCCTCATTCAGTACGCACTGTGTGAGGCTGACACGGAGACAGGGAGTAAGCGCTGGGGAGATTATGAGGCAGAATGCCACAACCTGAAACAGCGCGGAATGTTCTACTATGCCGCACACTGGTTGTCTGTTTACTATCCAGAAGGGCTGAACAGTGATGTCAATCAGGAAGCGCGGCTAAACGTGGCGACAAAATCCGTAGGGGATGAGTCTATTTCGTATCGTGTCCCGGCAATGCTTGAGGTCAACAACGACTGGCTAACCTGGTCCGTGTACGGACAGCAGTTCTACAGGCTCCGTAAACGCGTCGGTATGGGCGCATTAGCCGTGTGAGGTAATTAAATGTCAGTAACAACTTACGAAGTTCTTTCTGCTAATACAATTAGCGAACTCGTTGCACTCGTCAATGCTGCAACAGGTAAAACGCCACTCGGTGAGATATTCATCCGAGGTGGTGCACCCCGACAGGTGGTTGTCACAGGTGAGCCGGTAAGCGGGTACATCTCCAACGATTATCAAGCTGTTGTCGGTGTAGACCCCCCAGGGGCTGGCTGACGCTGTGATGGCTGTCATGACTAATGACATTCAACCATTGGGTGCGCCAATCATCCGTAACAACACAATGATTCAGATGATGGGAACCGTGACCCCTTCAAGTGGCGGCTCTGTGGCGTGGGGTAATATTACCGGGAAACCTGCTGTTATCGCCGCAGGTGCGAACGCCGCCGCAGCACGTACCGCAATTGGCGCGGGTACTTCAAGTCTGGTCATTGGCACAACCGCATCAACAGCAATGGCTGGTGATAAGTTCACGCAAGGCTCAGCGGTACCCAATGTCGGATCACAGACGGTATCGGGAGATGAAGCAGCTTCCGTGGCTACCTCGGCAACCACGGCTGTTAACGTGGTTGCGACAAAATTAAATGACCTGCTTACCCAGCTGCGCGCCTCTGGCATTATTGCATCGAACTAATTAATATGAGCCCCTCACGGGGCTTTATTCACCAATCCTCCCGGCGTAGTGACGACCGTAATACTTCATGATGACCTTGTCAGCACATAAATAACCTTCATCCTCAACCACGATACCTCTGATAATGAAGAATCTACGATAGTGTTTTGTTAGCATACTGGTGACTCTCCACCCCATTTCTCTACGATTCACCGCTGTAATGCGACTTGTGGTCACGAACAGGGTGGTTCCGGACTTATGCTTTATTGACCACACGTCTCAATCTTTCCGCCTGGGAGTGACATTCATTGCAAACCCATTTTCCGGTTTTCCGTTCAACCATGCGGTGTCCTTTCCTGCACGTATGCGTTACCAGTGACAACCCAAGCAAATGACACTTCATCTGAATACTGTTTCGTGTTCTGCCCAATGTCTCACAAATCTCAGAGATTGGTACCCTCCCCGCTAAATCTTCCAGCGTTTGCATTTCTTTTGTTGTCCAGGGTTTTAGTTTTAAGTCAACAGGTAATTCATTCAACGTGATTCCCATACCGGTAATCGTTGATATTTTGTTCAAATTCTTCAGTCTTCTGATGGACAATGCAACCCTGTAAGATGACAGTCCGCTAACTTTGACAACACTTTCCACAGTGCTGGCACCCGCCGCAATAACCCGGTGAACGTACTCATCGTATACTTCACTTTTTGCGGTAAATTCTTTCGTGATACTGTACCGCCGTGGCCTCTCAGACGTCGATACGATATTGCCATACTTTTTAAGATTACTAACCGTTGAGTAAGCTGACCCCACGTTGATACTCATGCACTTTGTCATCTCATTAAAAGTGGAGTCAGGATTTACTGACAGAAATAATAGAATCAGGTCACTAGTCACTGGTGAAATCCCCTCTGTAATTTATGGAATGAGTGTATCAGTGATTGACGGATTCGTCAATACCTCATTTTACCCCGAAATACACGAGGCATAGGGGTGGCGAATTTACT
>OGHW01001918.1_pt1 | contig 14522 bp, 4 predicted proteins | sample 1571641 | NCBI WGS metagenome assembly OGHW01 (sample SAMEA2582066, study PRJEB24529) | metagenome | biome: Human gut stool | place: China | collected 2011 | reverse complement strand
AATTCAAATTCAACAACAATCTACAATGATTCAGGAATTGAAAAATGAGATTCAGTACATTAACTAAGCTTGAGTGGGGATGCGTTATTGAAAACGTTATCCCCACTTTTTATTCTGTCATTTAAGCTGTATAGTGGTTAATCCGCGTTCTTTATCTTTCTGTTTTCCATGTTCCGATAGTTCTTGTCGCACTATCAAAGTTTACCCCCACTTTTATTATTTTCCAGTCTCCCACCTGATAGGGAATGGCATACTCCTTACTATTAATCTGCGCCAATGCTTCTTCCGGTGTACCGTCCACTTTAAATTCAAAGACATAAAGGGTATCTTGTAATTTTACAATGGCGTCAGCTCTTCCGATAGCTGTATCTACTTCCACATCTATATATTGCCCCATCAGCCTGAAAAATAGATAGAAGATGGTTTGGTAATGTTTCTCTTCTTTATTATTTAACTTATTAGGGATAGAAGCGAAGAAGGACTTTAGTCTTTCCAGGCATCCATCCAAATTTCCGGCACGTAAGTCTTTAATAAATGATACTATATAAAATGTATTCTCTCGTGCGGGCAAATGTACATAAGCAGGCATGAGAGATTCGAGAAATCCTTTCCTGACTTCCTTGTTGGGGTAAGCTAGGGTATAGAGCTGAAAACTCGGGTCATATCCTTTAATAGTGAGATAGCCGCTTTGATAAAGTACTGGAAGAGGGTCGGTAATTCTATTAGTGGGAGCATCAAATTGTTCTGCTGTAGCAGTAGTGTCATCCAACTCACGGATATCAAAGTTACTTTCTTGCAGGAGATCTATCAAAAAAGTGGGAGTACCGGTAGAAAACCAAAAATTGGAATACTTTTTTTGTGCGAAAGCATTGAACAGACTGAATGGATTATAAATATCCTCGCTATTTTCACTAAAATGATATCCGTCATATTGTTGTTTCAGATGAGTACAAGCTTCTTCATATGTTTCGTTATTGGCTTGAGCCATCTGTTCGATATCGATTTGCAGTGTGTGTACCTCTTGTTCGGTAATGCCGCATATAGCGCTATATTCATCCCACATACTGATATTTTGCAAGTTGTTCAGTTCGCTAAAGATACTCATTTGACTGAATTTGCTGATACCTGTGATAAAAAGGAAAGGGATATATTGGCCTTGCGCTTTCAAAGGGCTGAAGAAATCGCGCATAATATCACGAATTTCTATTTGCAATTCCGTATTGTTATTACTGTCCAGCATGGGAGCATCATATTCATCTACAAGTATCACAACTGGTTTGCCGGTCTGTGTATATGCGCGTTGTATGATTCCCTTTAAACGAAGGCTGAAAGTCGTTTCTCCTTCTTCGCGTCCATATAATTTTTCCCATTGCAGTAACTGGTAATTAATGACGGCTGATAACGCTTCGGCAGTCATATATTTACTCACACTGAAATCAATATGTAGCACCGGATAAACAGCCCATTCTTTTTCCAGAGTTTCCATTGCCAATCCGTTGAACAAGTCTTTCTTTCCGGAAAAATAAGCTTCGAGTGTAGATACTAGCAGACTTTTCCCGAATCGTCGGGGACGGCTTAAAAAATAAACCTTATTTGTGTTTGTCAAACGGTAAATTAACTCCGTTTTATCAACGTACACATAACCATTATTTCGCAAATCTTCGAAATTCTGTATTCCTATCGGGTATCGTCTGAATCTCTCGTCCATCTAAATTACATTTTTATATGAAACATAGACAAAGATAGAACTAAATAGGGGAAAATCAAAGATCAAAAAGTATATTGTTGTTTTCTTCCATTTTTATTTTCGTATTTCTTTTCACATAATATACTCTTGTTTTCTTCCCATATTACGATACATTCTTTTAGCTCCTCACCTGTTTTATTTCTATTTGTGTATATATCGGTCTCATGGTGAAAAAATGACCTTCTTAAAAAGGGAATATTTAAACAGTCAGGAAGGCGCTAATGCCAACATCATATAAATATAGAATGAAAAAGCTTCGGCATTTGTAACTATGATATTTACTCTTTTTATGAATTGGATGGTTTTGTGATTAAATTGAAGCTGTCTTGATCTTAAACTGGTTATTTGGTAACTTTATTGAAATTTGATGATTCATTATGCTATTGTTATCATGTTTGTTATTGTCGATAAACTAGAGAAAAATAGCCTCCCTATGCCTCTTTTATTACTTTTTTGCCAGTGATAAATAAGTTCCTCGGTGAGGAAAGAGTCGTTGGTTTAAAAGGAACATCCCGTTGGTTTTAAACCAATGAAGGTTTTGTTGGTAAGAAAAGATGCATATTTCACGTACTTTTATGTAATATTAGTCTATGTTTCTGCATATTATTACACTTATTTATGCGAATTATTTGCTGGTTCACTATTTTTTGATTAACTAAATTTCTAATATAATCTTAAAAATCGAACATTGCTGTCTCTTTTTCAAATTTGGTATCAGATGAAATAAGACAATTATTGAAAATTAATTGAAAAAGAATAAATCTTTAAACTTTTATTCCTTACTTTGTTATTTATACAGATATATATCAAACTTAAACTGGAAAGATTATGAAAATAAGGCAGATTTGTATGCTGGTGCTGTTATGTCTGGGAGTGATTCCGGCAGTGCAGGCACAAACTTACGACAAATTATGGAAACAAGTGGAGCAGGCAGAAAAGAAGAGCCTGCCTGAGACTGTGATAAAACTGACTGGCGAGATTTATCAGAAAGGGGAGAAAGAAAAGAACTCTCCACAAATGCTGAAAGCGTATATGTGGCGGATGAGATACCGGGATATGCTGACCCCAGATAGCCTGTATACGAACCTGAATGGTTTGGAACTGTGGGCAAAGCAAACTGACCAACCCATGGACCGAGCTGTATTACATTCGCTGATAGCCGAGATTTATTCAATGTATGCTTTTAACAATCAATGGCAACTCCGGCAACGGACAGAGATTGTAGGTGAAGCTCCTTCGGCAGATATGAGGGAGTGGACAGCAAACATGTTTGTAGAGAAAGTGAGAACAAACGTAAGGGAAGCAATGGCGGATTCCGTACTATTGCTTAACACATCTTCACGTACTTATATTCCTTTTGTTGAGTTGGGCGAAACAAGTGAATACTATCATCATGATATGTATCATCTGCTGGCTACCCGCGGTATTGTAGCTTTACAGCAGGTAGCGGGATTGGATCGTGCCACTCCGGTGGAAGATATTTCGGAAGATTCGTCTGCTGAAAAAGAATCTTCGGTGAAACAGGATATTATAGCAATTTATGGAAATATGATTGCTGCTTATAAAGCATCCGGTTTGAAAGAAGGCTATGTGTTGACAGCGCTCAGCTATTTAGAGTGGAGACGTGATTCAGATAGAAACATCCGGCCTTTCGGACTGAAGAAAGGATTGTCGGGATTAACAGAAGATACCTACGTTACTGCACTGAATGAACTGAAAAGCAGATTTAAATCAGAGAGTATTTGTGCTGAAGTTTATTTGGCCCAGGCTCGCTATGCGATTGAAAAAGAACAGCAAACGTCAGCTTTGCAGCTTTGTGATGAGGCCATCCGTTTATACCCCGGTTATCGTAGAATTAACGCTCTGAAGAATTTGCGCGAAGATATCCTGTCACCGTTTCTGAATGTAACTGCGGCTGCAACAGCTTTCCCTGGTGAGGAAATCGAAATAAGAGCTTCGCACAAGAATCTGGATGGATTTACACTTCGTCTTTATCAGGCAAAGAAGTTGATAAAGGAACAGCACTTTGCAGTTCTTCGTCCCGAAGACTACCGGACGCAGGATACGGTATTTACCTTTAAAGCGCCGGAAGTCGGACAATATGTAATGCGTATCGTTCCGGATATTCGTGCCAAGAGAGACAGTGAAAGCAAATTCAATGTGACACGTTTCAAAGTATTGACCTGCCGTTTACCGGGAAATCAATATGAGGTAGTGACGCTGGATGGACAAACGGGACACCCTATACCGAATGCGAAAATAACTCTTTATACGAATGACGAAAAAGTATTGCAGGAATATACAACCGGGGCAGATGGCAAAGTTGTCTTCCCCTGGAAATCCGAATACAGATATTTGAAAGCTGCTAAAGGTATCGATACCGGTATGCCGTTTCAAAGCATTTACGGTGGAAGTTATGGATATTACGGAGATGAAAACAAGGTCTCCGAAGGAATGACTTTGTTGACGGACCGTTCTTTGTACCGTCCCGGTCAGACCGTATATGTGAAAGGAATTGCCTATGTACAGAAATCTGATACGGCAAATGTACTTCCGAACAAGGACTATACTGTTGTTTTGATGGATGCAAATAATCAGGAAGTTGGACAGAAAGCGGTTCGTACCAATGAATTCGGCTCGTTTACTGTCGATTTTGCATTGCCATCCGCTTGTCTGAATGGGATGTTTTCGTTGAAAGCTGGCGAGGGAAGAACGAATATTCGCGTGGAGGACTATAAACGTCCGACGTTTGATATTACTTTCGACAAGCAGCAGGGCAGTTATCAATTGGGCGATAAGGTAGAGGTGAAAGGTAAGATACAGTCTTATAGCGGTGTGTTGCTGCAAGACCTTCCGGTAAAATATACAGTGAAGCGTTCTGTTGTCGATCTTTGGAGACTGGCGGAAAGTACGCAGATTGCTTCCGGTGAGGTAATTGCCAATGAGGACGGGGAATTTACGATTCCGGTTTTTTTGGAAGAAAATAACGCCTATAAGAATAATACCAGAATCTATTACCGCTACTCGATAGAGGCTACTGCAACCAATGTAGCAGGTGAAACACAGTCGTCTGCAGATGTGATAGCAGCAGGTAACCGTTCACTGATTCTACAAACAGAATTAAAAGAGAAGACCTGTAAGAATCAACCGTTTAACACTGTATTTAAGGTACAGAATCTGAATGGGCAGCCTGTTGAAGTAAAAGGTACATTCTCCCTCTATCAGGCGAAAGATGCGGACTTCAAGCAACTGGACGAGAATCCGGCTGCAACAGGTACATTTACTTCCAACGAAGAAATGACGATTGAGTGGGGAAACCTTCCTTCCGGACCGTATGTGTTGAAAGCAGTCGTAAAAGATGGACAGGGCAAAGAAGTGACGGCTGAGGCCAACACCATTCTTTTCTCCCGCGAAGATAACCGTCCGCCGGTAGAAACGACCGTTTGGTTCTATGAGGCAAATACGGAATTTGATGCAACGCATCCGGCCGTGTTCTGCTTCGGAACTTCGAAAAAAGATGCTTATGTGATGATGAATGTATTCTCCGGTAATAAGTTGCTGGAAAGCAAGACTATGAATCTGTCCGACACAATTGTACATTTTAAATATCCATATCAGGAAAGCTATGGTGACGGAGTACTGGTAAGTTTCTGTATGGTAAGAGACGGACAAGTCTATCAGGAACAGGCAAGGCTGAAAAAGCGTCTGCCGGACAAGACATTGACCATGAAATGGGAAGTATTCCGTGATAAACTGCGTCCCGGACAGAAAGAAGAATGGAAACTGACTATTAAGACACCGCAGGGACAGGCTGCCGAGGCAGAAATGCTAGCAACTATGTACGATGCTTCGCTGGATAAGATATGGAATAGAAAACAGAATTTCAGTGTATTCTATAATCAGATCATCCCTTATTCTAGTTGGATGGGCGGATATTTCGGTAATAATTCGTTCAATTACTGGTGGAATAATAAATACTTCAAAGTACCGGCAATGGAATATGACTATTTTGTGACGCAGGGAACGATGTCGATGGACCAGGCGTTGAATGGAATGGTGCCGGGAGTGATGGTCAGAGGATATGGCGTGCAAAAGCAGGCCTCAATGACGGGCAGTATGATGATACGGGGCGTTTCGAGAAGTAAGGCGGAAGCAAAATATGTACCTGCTTTGGTTGGAAGTGTTGCTGAGGATGCGGTATTTGAATCAGAGTTAGTGTCAGTAGAGGCAGGCAAGCAGGACAGCGCATCCGAAGAAGAAACTCTTCCCGAAGCTCCCGCCGATTTGCGTACGAATCTTGCGGAAACAGCCTTCTTCTACCCGCAACTTCGTACCAATGAACAAGGCGAAGTTTCCTTCTCCTTCACTATGCCCGAAAGCCTGACCCGCTGGAACTTCCGCGGTTACTCTCATACCAAAGGTATGCTGATGGGCACACTGGACGGTGAAGCCACTACAAGCAAAGAATTTATGCTGACTCCTAATCTGCCTCGTTTCGTACGTGTCGGAGATAAGACATCTGTTGCCGCCTCCATTTCCAACATGATCGGAAAGCCGCAGGCCGGTACGGTGAGCATGATTCTCTTTGATCCGATGACGGAAAAGGTAATCAGCACACAAAAACAGAAGTTTACCGTAGAGGCCGGAAAGACAATCGGTGTCAGTTTCATGTTTACCGTGAGTGATAAATACGAGATACTGGGATGCCGGATGATAGCCGACAGCGGTACCTTCAGTGATGGTGAACAGCAGCTACTTCCCGTGCTTAGTAATAAAGAGCATCTGGTAGAAACGCTTCCGATGCCTGTCCGTGGAGAAGAAACACGTACTTTCTCTCTTGACAGCCTGTTCAATCATCATAGTAAGACGGCAACCGACCGTAAACTAACCGTTGAATTTACCGGAAATCCTGCCTGGTATGCTATTCAGGCATTGCCTTCATTGAGCCTTCCGGAAAATAATAATGCCATTTCGTGGGCTACCGCTTACTACGCAAATACACTGGCTTCCTACATCATGAACAGCCAGCCACGTATTAAAGCTGTATTCGATAGCTGGAAGCTACAGGGTGGAACCAAAGAAACCTTCCTGAGCAACCTGCAAAAGAACCAGGAAGTGAAGAATATCCTGTTATCCGAATCTCCGTGGGTACTCGAAGCGCAAACGGAAGAACAGCAGAAAGAACGTATCGCCACTCTGTTCGATCTGAACAATATCCGTAGCAACAACATTGCCGCATTGACAAGATTACAGGAGTTGCAGAATTCAAGCGGAGCATGGTCGTGGTATAAAGGTATGACCGGTAGCCGTTACGTCACTACCTACATTGCCGAATTGAATGCCCGCCTGGCTATGATGACAGGTGAGCAACCAAGCGGCACGGCGCTTGCCTTGCAGAAGAATGCCTTTACCTATCTCCATCAGGAAGCTCTGAAGGAATATAGAGAAATTCTCAAAGCACAGAAAGACGGGGTGAAGTTTACAGGGATTTCCGGAAGTATCTTGCAATATCTATATCTGATCGCTCTGTCCGGCGAACAAGTTCCGGCTTCCAATAAAGCCGCCTATACTTATTATCTGTCCAAGATAGGCGAAATGCTTCCGACCGCTTCGATGGATACGAAAGCGATTGCCGCTATCATTCTGGATAAGGCCGGACGGAAGAAAGAAGCTCAGGAATTCATCGCTTCACTGAAAGAACATCTGACGAAGACGGACGAACAGGGAATGTTCTTTGCCTTCAATGAAAATCCCTATTCCTGGGGCGGAATGAAAATGCAGGCTCATGTAGACGTAATGGAAGCACTGGAACTGACAGGCGGAAATAACGATACCGTAGAAGAAATGAAACTCTGGCTGCTCAAACAGAAACAGACCCAACAGTGGAATTCTCCGGTAGCTACTGCCGATGCTGTCTATGCCTTACTGATGAAAGGCGTAAACCTGCTCGACAATCAAGGAGACGTGCGTATTGTCATTGCCAATGAAGTGCTGGAGACTGTCTCTCCAAGCAAGACTACCGTACCGGGACTGGGCTATATCAAACGCTCGTTTACACAGAAGAATGTAGTGGACGCCCGTAAGATAGAAGTCGAAAAGAGAAATCCGGGCATTGCGTGGGGAGCCGTTTATGCGGAATATGAATCACCCATCAAGGATGTGAGACAACAGGGAGGAGAACTGAATGTGCAAAAGCAACTGTATGTGGAACGTATGGTGAACAATGCTCCTCAACTACAGCCTATTACAGAAAAGACCGTTCTTCAGGTAGGCGATAAAGTAGTTTCCCGTTTGAGCATTCGTGCAGACCGTGCGATGGACTTCGTACAGTTGAAAGACCAGCGGGGCGCCTGCTTCGAACCGATCGGCAGCGTATCCGGTTACAACTGGAGTAATGGAATCGGCTATTATGTAGACATCAAGGATGCTTCCACCAATTTCTTCTTTGATCATTTAGGAAAAGGAGTGTATGTGTTGGAGCATAGCTATCGTATCAGCAGAGTAGGAACCTATGAGACAGGTTTGGCAACCATGCAATGCGCCTATGCGCCGGAATACGCTTCGCACTCGGCTTCGATGACAATTATTATTAAATAACGCACAGAGAAGATTTCTTCTCCACCGGTGAGCAGGGCACTCGCCACCGATGAGGAAGGTGTTCCCCACCGATGAAGGCTGCCTTCATCGGTGGGGAACTTTTTGTTGATGAATACTGCGCTGCAGGAGTTGTCACTGGGTAAAGTATTTTCTCAAACGGTGTTAATCTATGTAATCTGTGATGAAAAACTCATCTAAAACTCCTACATTTGTGGACCAAAATAAAATATATCACATGAAACGTACTTTACTATTGATATTTACTCTGCTTACTGTCACTTTGGCGGCTGTTGCCCAACCCCGTATTTCCTCTAACAAGGAGACGCACAACTTTGGACAAATAGAATGGAAAAAGCCGGTAACAGTAGAATATACCATCACCAATACCGGAACCGAGCCGTTGGTGCTGACCAATGTCACGACTTCCTGTGCCTGTGCCGTAGCCGACTGGACAAAGGAACCCATTGCTCCGGGTGCCAAAGGAACTGTGAAAGCCTCTTTTGACGCGAAAGCGCTGGGACGTTTTGACAAGTCGATAGGCATATACAGCAATGCCACTCCGAATCTGGTTTATCTGAAATTCACCGGTGAGGTAGTGCAGGAAATCAAAGATTATTCAAAACTTCTTCCGTATGCCATCGGCAATATCCGCATTGACCGTGACGAGTTCTCCTTCCCCGATGTCTATCGCGGACAGCAACCGTCTATGACGTTCAGCATTGCCAATCTTTCCGACCGTCCGTACGAACCGGTGTTGATGCACCTGCCTCCTTATCTGAAGATGGAAGCGGAACCTAAAGTACTGCTGAAAGGTAAAAAAGGAACGATCAAGCTGACACTGGATGCCAGCCAGCTGCAGGACTTCGGACTGACACAGACCTCTGTCTACCTGTCCCGTTTCTCCGGTGATAAAGTGAGTGAAGACAATGAGATACCCGTTTCGGCCATTCTTCTTCCCGATTTCTCGCGTATGACGGAGAAAGATTCTTTGAATGCTCCTTCCATCCACATCTCGGAGACGAATATTGACCTGAGTATTCCGTTGATCAAGAAGAATAAAGTCAGCCATGATATATTGATCGCTAATGCGGGCAAGACCCCGTTAGTTATCAGCAAGCTACAGGTATTCAACTCTTCTGTAGGAGTAAGACTGAAAAAGACGGTCATTCCGCCGGACGGAATGACCAAGTTGAAAGTGACGATCCACAAGCGGGATGTAGGTAATAAGAAACATCATTTACGTATCTTGATGATTACAAACGACCCGTTGCGCCCGAAAGTTGAAATAAATATCAAACGCTAACTCTTATTGCTATGGAACATCCTGAAAATAACGAAGAATATAAAGGACTCGTTGTCAATAAAGGCATCGAACAGCCCTCATCCGTGAATCCTTATTTGAAACGTAAGCCCAAAAAGCGTCAGCTTTCGGTAGCGGAATTTGTAGAAGGTATTGTGAAAGGCGATGTCACTATTCTCAGTCAGGCTGTGACACTGGTAGAGAGCGTGAAGCCCGAACATCAGGCTGTCGCCCAGGAAGTGATCGAGAAATGTCTGCCTTATTCCGGCAATTCCATCCGTGTAGGTATCAGTGGAGTGCCCGGTGCGGGAAAGAGTACCTCGATTGACGTATTCGGCCTGCATGTGCTCGAAAAAGGCGGTAAGTTGGCGGTGCTGGCTATCGACCCTAGCAGTGAGCGCAGTAAAGGCAGTATCCTGGGAGACAAGACACGTATGGAACAACTTTCTGTACATCCCAAATCGTTTATCCGCCCCAGCCCTTCAGCAGGTTCGTTGGGAGGAGTTGCCCGGAAGTCCCGTGAAACGATTGTGCTTTGTGAGGCTGCCGGATTTGATAAAATCTTTGTAGAAACCGTTGGAGTGGGACAGAGCGAAACGGCTGTTCATTCTATGGTAGATTTCTTCCTGCTGATTCAGTTGGCAGGTACGGGAGATGAATTGCAAGGCATCAAACGAGGAATCATGGAGATGGCGGACGGTATTGTCATCAACAAAGCCGACGGAGATAATCTGGAACCTGCCAAGTTGGCTGCCAGTCAGTTCCGTAATGCGCTGCATCTGTTTCCGGCTCCCGAATCGGGATGGATTCCCGCCCTCTTTGTTGTAGGAGCCGTAATGAACAGAGTAAGTACTGGATGTACGAAACGATCAATGAACAGCTCCGTGATAGCTTCTATCACAATCCTCGGATTGAAGCGATGCTTCAGGAGAAGGAACAACAAGTGCTGCAGGGAAATCTTACTTCGTTTATCGCTGCTAAGAGCCTGCTGGATACCTATTTTGACGAATTAAAACGATGATAAAGCAGAAACAGTGATGGATTAGAAAAACGACCGAACATTTACCCCCGATAACTATACCCTAATTAATAACCAATTGTTAACTTTAACACCTGATGAACAAAACCTTATTAACCGGGCTTTTGTGTTGTAGTTTGTCAATACAGAGCTTTGCAGACCAACCGTTAGAAGGATTCACCTATGGTTCGGTGAATGCTCCTACAGGAAAAGAGTGGGAATCTCCCGAAAACCTGGCGCTCAACAAAGAGCAGCCGCATGCTTATTTCTTTCCGTTCCAGCATTTGGATAATGCCCGCAAGGTATTGCCGGAAAACAGTAAGTATTGGCAGTCACTTGACGGTGACTGGAAGTTTCACTGGGCACCCGACCCCGACTCCCGCCCCAAAGATTTCTATCAGACTGAGTATGATGTCAGCTCATGGGATGCGATTCCCGTGCCTTCAAGCTGGAATATTTATGGCATTCAAAAGGACGGAAGCCAGAAGTACGGAACGCCTATCTACGTCAACCAACCGGTAATCTTCCAACACAGCGTGAAGGTGGATGACTGGCGCGGAGGCGTGATGCGTACTCCTCCTGCCAACTGGACTACTTACAAGGATCGGAACGAAGTAGGTTCCTTCCGCCGTGATTTCGAAATCCCGCAGGACTGGGACGGACGCGAAGTCTTTATCAGCTTCGATGGTGTCGATTCATTCTTCTATCTGTGGATCAACGGTCAGTACGTAGGTTTTTCCAAGAATTCGCGTAATACCGCTAATTTCAATATCACTCCCTATTTACAGAAAGGCAAGAACACCGTAGCCGCCGAAGTGTATCGTAGTTCGGACGGTTCCTTCCTCGAAGCGCAGGATATGTTCCGTCTGCCGGGCATCTTCCGTACGGTTGCCTTGTACTCGGTTCCCAAAGTTCATTTCCGTGACTTGGTTGCCACACCCGATTTGGATGTGACTTATACGGACGGTTCGCTGACTGTCAATGCCGAAATCCGTAACCTGGATAAGAAAGCCATCAAAGACTACAAGGTATATTACTCTTTATATGCCAATAAATTGTACTCTGATGAGAATACCTTGGTAGACGGATTTTTATCTCCTGTGATCGACAAAATCGCTCCGAATGAAACCGGTAGTGTTCAGACTGTTCTTAAGGTAAAGGCTCCTAATAAGTGGTCGGCTGAATTTCCTTATCGCTATACGTTGGTAGCCGAACTGAAGGACAAGAAGAACAGAACCGTTGAAATGGTTTCCACCATTGTCGGTTTCCGCAAAGTGGAGATTAAGGATACTCCTGCCTCCGAAGATGAATTCGGACTTGCCGGACGTTATTATTATGTGAACGGAAAGACGGTCAAACTGAAAGGAGTGAACCGCCACGAATCCAATCCGGGAGTAGGGCACGCCATTACCCGTGAGATGATGGAAAAAGAGATTATGCTGATGAAGTGTGCCAACATCAATCATGTACGTAATTCACATTATCCGGATGATCCGTATTGGTATTTCCTGTGCAACAAATACGGTATTTATCTCGAAGATGAGGCGAATATAGAATCGCACGAATATTATTATGGTGCTGCCTCCCTCTCTCATCCGGTGGAATGGAAAAATGCGCACGTGGCACGTGTGATGGAAATGGTGCGTGCCAATGTCAACAATCCTTCTATCGTTATCTGGTCGTTGGGCAATGAAGCCGGACCGGGCAAGAACTTTGTGGCGGCTTATGATGCTTTGAAGAAGTTTGATACTTCCCGTCCTGTGCAATATGAGCGTAATAATGACATTGTAGATATGGGTTCCAACCAATATCCGTCTATCGGCTGGGTACGTGGGGCCGTGCAGGGGAAATATGATATCAAGTATCCGTTCCATATATCCGAATATGCCCATTCAATGGGGAATGCCTGCGGTAATCTGATAGATTACTGGGAAGCTATGGAGTCGACCAATTTCTTCTGTGGAGGTGCCATTTGGGATTGGGTAGACCAGTCTATGTACAATTATGACCCGAAGACAGGTGTCCGTTATCTGGCTTACGGTGGAGACTTTGGCGATACTCCCAATGATGGTCAGTTTGTAATGAACGGCATCGTGTTTGGTGACCTTGAACCGAAGCCTCAGTACTATGAAGTGAAAAAGGTATATCAGCACATCGGCGTAAAGGCAATAGATACAGAAAAGGGTGTATTTGAGATCTTCAATAAGTACTACTTTAAGAACTTGGCGGAAGATTACCAGTTGGTATATTCGCTTTATGAAGACGGTAAACCGATAATGACCGGTAAACCGATGGATATCAATATAGCTCCACGCCAACGTGCACAGATCACTCTGCCGTATGATCATGCCTCTCTTAAGAAAGATGCTGAGTACTTTATGAAACTACAGTTTATACTGAAAGATCAAAGACCTTGGGCTGCCAAAGGCTTTCCGATGGCAGAGGAACAGATTTTGATAAAGGAGGCTACGGACCGCCCGTCCATCAGTGAAGTAACTGCCGGTGCAGCAAAACAGGATGGATTCGTACTGGACAAGGATACGAAGCGCATCCTTATAAAGGGAGCTGACTTTGAAGCCATATTTGACCCGCAAACCGGAAGTATCTACAGTCTGAAGTATGGCAACGAGACTGTTATCGCCGATGGCAACGGTCCGAAGCTCGATGCTCTCCGTGCTTTTACAAACAATGATAACTGGTTCTATGCCCCCTGGTTCGAACATGGTTTGCACAATCTGATTCATAAAGCAACTGAATATAAAGTACTGAATAAAGGCAATGGCACTTTGGTATTGAGTTTTACGGTAGAATCTCAGGCACCGAATGCCGCACGCATTAAGGGTGGTACAAGCTCCGGTAAGAATAGCATCGAAGAACTGACCGACAGAAAATTCGGTAGCAATGACTTTAAATTTGTCACTAACCAGATATGGACAGTGTATCCGGACGGTTCTATCGAATTGCAGTCCAGCATTACTTCCAATCGTTCGAGTTTGGTTCTGCCACGTTTGGGTTATGTGATGAAAGTTCCCCAACAATACAGTAACTTCACTTACTATGGACGCGGACCGATAGATAACTATGCCGACCGTAAGAGCGGACAGTTTATCGAACAGTATACGAATAGCGTAGCAGGTGAGTTCGTAAACTTCCCAAAACCTCAGGATATGGGCAATCACGAAGATGTTCGCTGGTGTGCATTGACCAATCAGGCAGGGAATGGAGCTGTCTTCGTAGCTACCGACCGTCTTTCGGCTTCGGCACTTCAGTACTCGGCTCTCGACTTGATTTTGGCTTCCCATCCTTATCAGTTGCCGAAGGCAGGCGATACCTATCTGCATTTGGATTGTGCAGTGACCGGTCTGGGTGGTAACAGTTGTGGCCAGGGAGGTCCTCTCGTACACGACCGTGTGTTTGCCAATCAGCACAGTATGGGCTTCATCATTCGTCCTGCCGGTAAGGAACTGAGTGTCGTTGCCAATGTTGCCCCTGCGGGAGATCTTCCTCTGTCTATCACACGTACCCCTGCCGGAATGGTCGAATTGACTTCGGCAAAGAAAGATGCTGTCATTTGTTATAGCATTGACGGAAGTAAGAAAGTGCAGGAATACACAGAGCCTGTCCCTATGCGTAACGGAGGTACGATCAAGGCATGGTATAAGGATAGTAAGGATATCAGCAGCACGATGAAGTTTGAGAAAATAGAAAGCATTCAGACGCAAGTCGTATACGCCAGTAGTCAGGAATCGGGTGAAGGCGATGCTTCTCATCTGACTGATGGTGATCCGAATACCATCTGGCATACCATGTATTCGGTGACAGTTGCCAAATACCCGCATTGGGTAGATCTGGATGCCGGT
>OGHW01001915.1_pt1 | contig 14551 bp, 15 predicted proteins | sample 1571641 | NCBI WGS metagenome assembly OGHW01 (sample SAMEA2582066, study PRJEB24529) | metagenome | biome: Human gut stool | place: China | collected 2011 | reverse complement strand
GGAGACGACCGGATCCGACACGCAGTCAGCCGACGGGACCGACCCGCAGGAGCCCGCAGCCGAACCCGACGCCTCTGACGACGGACGGCCCGCTTGGGCGTCCGGCAACTACTGATGATCGGACGTGATGCGAGATGCGACTGATCATCGCCGAGAAGCATTCGGTCGGCCAGGCGATCGCCCAGGCGCTCGGCACGCACGCGGAAAAACACGACGGCTACATCCAGGTCGGCGACGACCTGGTCACCTGGGCGCAGGGCCACCTCGTCGACCTGGCCGCGCCCGACGAATAGAAGGACCACGACTGGGGCAAGTGGAGCCTCGACACGCTGCCCATCGACCCGACACCCGACTGGCAATGGAAGGTCAGCCGGGACAAAGGAGCGGACCGGCAATACAAGGTCGTCGCGGGACTGATGCGCCGCGGCGACGTCGACACGCTTGTCGACGCGTGCGACCCCGACCGCGAGGGAGAGGCCATCTTCCGTCGGATCGTGGCGCATGCCGGCGTCTCCAGGCCGATGCGACGCCTGTGGGTCGCGAGCCTGGAGGAGGACGCCATCCGCGACGCCCTCGCGTCCATGAAGGACGAGACGGAATACCAGGGACTCGCCGACGCGGCGATGATCCGCGCGAAGGCCGACTGGCTGATCGGCATGAACGCCTCACGCGCATACAGCCTCGTCTACAACGCGAGGTTCACCGTCGGCCGCGTGCAGACGCCCACGCTCGCCATGATCGTGGACCGCGACCGGCAGATAGCCGGCCATGTCGCTCGACCGTACTGGAAGGTCATAGCGCCGATGGGCGGATGGAAACTGGCCGGCGAACGTCTGGACAAGCGGGAGGACGCCGAGACCCTGCTGCGGATCGTCAACGCGCCCGACTACACGTTCGGCATCTTTAAGGTCGAACGCAAACAGCGCCACGACGCGCCGCCCCGCCTGTACGACCTGACCAGCCTCCAGAAGGACATGAGCAGATTCCACGGCCTGACCGCCGCGCGCACCCTGGCCGCACTGCAATCCCTGTACGAGAAACGGTTGACGACATATCCGCGCACGGACTCGCAGTACATCACCCACGACGACCTGGAAACGCTGCGCAAGCTCACCGACGGCGACGGCCGCGTCGAGGGCTTCATCGAACCGGACGCGAAGCCGGAACACCCGCGCCTGGAACTGACGGTGAACGACTCGAAGGTCGCCGGACACACCGCCATCCTTCCCACCATGCAGGCCGACGACCGGGCTCTCGTCGAGCTCGGTGAGGACGAACGACTCGTGCTGATCCGCGTGGCGCGCCGCATGTGGGAGGCCGTGGCCGACGACTACGTGCACGACACCACGACGGCCATCGCGAACATCAACCCGCATTGGTGCGAGGAGCATCCGGACGAGGGACGTCTCCTGCCCGAGGGCGAATGCCGGTTCACCAGCCGTTCCGACCGGCCCGTCTCCCTCGGCTGGCGCGCCATCGAGCACGCCAGGCCACAGGAGGACCGTGACGGCGACGACGAGGACCCGGCCGGCAACATCATCCCCGCCAACCTGACCACCGGGGTCGCCATCGCGCCCGTCCCGCAGGGCGGGGCGACATTGTCCGAGGGGCGGACGAAACCGCCGAAGCCGTTCACCGAGGCGACGCTGCTCGCCGCGATGGAACACGCGAGCCGCTGGGTGGATGACAAGGAACTCAAGGCGGCGTTGGACGACGACGAATCCCACTCGGGCGGCATCGGCATGCCCGCCACCAGGGCCGACGTGATCGAGAAGCTGATCCGCACCGGCTATGTGGAACGCAAGGGCAAGCAGCTGCGGTCCACGGACCAGGGCCGATCCCTGATCGACGTGGTCTCTCCGCGTCTCAAGGACGTGGCCCTGACCGCCGACATGGAACGCCGGCTCTCGCAGGTCGAGCACGACCACGCCGACCCCGCGCGGGTCGAAACGGAATTCCGCGACCTCGCGGCCGGCATCCCGGCCGACGCGCGGACCACGGTGCGGCAGGACCATGTGCAGACGAAGACGCGGAGCACGGAATCGTTCGGCGACTGCCCGCGCTGCGGCGAACCCGTCATCAAAACGGGCAAGGTGTTCCAATGCTCCACCAACCGGCGCGAGAAACAATCCGACGGCACCTGGAAGACGACGGAGGGATGCGGCTGGCGCGCCTGGACGACCATCGCGGGCAAGACCATAACCGACACGACCATGCGCGGCCTGCTCGCCGGACGGAAGGTCGGCCTGAAGGGCTTCACCTCAAGGAAGGGCGGCAAGTTCGACGCCGCGCTCCGCATCGACGAGGACGAGGGCATCGCATTCGACTTCGGCGACGGCAAGGAAAGGAAAAAGAAATGACCGAAACACAGCAGACCATGACCGAATTCACCTACGCGACGGGGAGACCGGCATCATCGGGGACCGGTTCAGCCCGTCCGTGGTCCTGTTCTGGCTCAAGACAAGCATCGCCTCGAGCAACATGCGCGTGATGTACAAGAGCCCGAACACCCTGCTGGGCGTGATCCCGCTCGGCTCGTCCACGCAGACGATCCCGTTGCGCAACATCGCGTCCGTGGACACCAACACCAAGTTCAACCCCGGATCGTTCGCCTGGGGCGGCGTGTTCCTCGTCGCGGGCCTCGCGTTCCTGTCGGACAGCGCGGCGCTCGGGATCCTGTTCCTCCTGCTCGCGGCAGCGAACCTGGCGAACACGATGAGCGCGCAGCTCGACTTCGTCAACCAGGCCGGCGGACGCAACAGCGTCAAGGTGTCCATCCTCGAGAAGGATAAGCTCATGCAGCTCGAGCAGAAAATCCAGCAGCTCGTCTTCGAGGGCGGGGAGGGACAGCGCCACAAGGAGAGCATGGACATGGTCAAGAAATACGAGTCGGAGAAATACCGGCTCCAGCCCTCTGAGAAAATGAGGGCGATGCTCGGACACTACCTGGCCGAGCACAGGCGCGCCGTGGCGGCCATCGTGGAACGCCACAGGGGAGACGGGCGGGCCGTGCTCTCGTTCTCGCGCGTCTCCGACCTGTCCGAGGGGCTGCCCGACTGGGTCCGGGCCGAGGAGTCCGTGAAGCGCCGCGCCGCAGTCGTGCGCGAGGCCGCCGTGCTGCTCGAGGCGGAAGGCGTGGCCGTCGCCTACACCTACATGCCCGACGAAACGAAATAGAAGAGGGAAAGGAAGGCCGATCATGTTTGGACTCTATATGCTCGCGATATACCTGGGCATCGCCATCATCGTCGCGGGCGTCGTCGCCCTGCTTGTCATCGTCGCGTTGGCGGTGGGGCTGGTCACGCATCCCATCCGCACGCTCGCCCTGGTGTTCCACAAGCTCGCCGCGCTGGCCGCCGGTCTGGCGTTGATCCTCGCGTCGATCGCCTGGTTCTGGACCGATCACGCCAAACCGGACTTCATCCCATGCTTCTGGGGCTCCATCGGCGTGATCGTCGCCTCCATCATCATCCGCGCCTTCGCCGAATGGGTGCTCGAACGGCCCACCAGAGGCGAACGCCGCCCATGAAACGAGCCATCGCGCAGGAAATCAGTGGCACATCGATGTATATGCCGGTATCGGAGGAGGTAGCTGTAGCGCTTGAATCGACCCGGAACGAACGGCATGTCGCCTGATGTGACGTGGAGTAAGTTCTTGAACTGGATTGGTAGACTGGACTGAGTGCTCGCGGCGGCATTAAGTTACGATATAAGCGGCGTAAGTGTTTAAGAGAGGGGATATGAGTATGCAGCGAGAAGTTGTCAGCGTTGACAAACTCCTTCTTTGGCAGGAGAACCCGAGGGTCAAAGCGGCTGATAGTCAGATGAAAGAACTCGATAACATCTACAACTTCAGTAATACGTCGTCGCAGAAGACTTCAAAACGTCAGCTGATGAAGTTGGTTGAGTCCATTGCCGAAAATGGCTATCAGAATGATGTCGAGCCTATTCTCGTGAAAAGGGAGGGCGATCATTTTGTTGTGCAGGACGCCAACAGAAGATTGTCTTCCATCAAGCTTCTGCTTGATCCGGATAAATACCGAAAGATTCTGGACGAAAAAGATTTCGAAAAGGTCAAATCTCTGGCGGAGGCAAATGCTTCCAAGATTCCCAAGGAACTTGAGGTTGTCGTATTCGAGCCAGGTGAGGAAGACACTCTCAAGGACATCCTGTCTAGGAAACACAACGGACCTCTTGACGGTGCCGGGACCCTTCCATGGGGGACCGAAGCCAAAGGTCGTTTCTTCGGAGGAAAGAAACTGTCGGATTTCCTTGAACAGCCTTTCGAAGAGCAGTTTGGACAATCGCTAACCAGTTACCTGGGCGGAGCCAATGCACTGACCAGCACCAGAAGGGTTTTTGGTTTTTCCGATGTCAGAAAGTACCTTGACATCAAAGATCAAAAAAATGTCACTCCGCAGGAATTGGATCGTATCAAAGAAGTCGCAGATGAGTTGAAGGGCTACTGCCAGGAACATAATGTTCTACTATCTCGTCTCAGGAAGGATGATGTAAAAGAAAACGTCATCATCCCGCTGAAAGAAAAAAATAGCGGCACCAATATGACCCCGTACCTTGCGATGAAGAGGACTTCGCGGGATACGTTACGCCAACATGTCACCAATTTGGATCGCTACCTCGGTTCGCGGTACAACGATTCCCGCTGGCTGACCGAAGACAACGAAAACTTCATTCCAGTGAACCTTCTTCTTGCTGGGCTTCGGGAGAACGGGAAACTCAGTGGAGAAGAGCATAAAAGGTGGGCGAAGGCTTATCTGCTGGCTCCTTCAGTCCGGGTGATATATGAGCTTTCCCTACAAGGCCTTGTCAAATCGAGCACGGATATTCAACTTCCGAATACGAGCGTTAGCAAGGATCATGGGAAGAACGTCAAGCACGTGCATGAACTGTTTAAAGACAAGCAGTTCTCTACATATCTTGACGATGGACACATCGTATTCGATTCCTATCTAGAGGCCCGGTCTGTGATTGAGTCAACGGACTTCGGCTCATCGGTGGACCAGTCGCAGCTGTTGTCTCACAAATCGGCGAAAAGCTTTGAAATTGATACGATAATCAAGATGTTCAATGAGGCTGTTCTTTTCGCTGTTCTGTGTCAACAGTATGTGGTTTTCAAGAACATGCCAACTGACTAACGAGCTGGCCAAGCCGATTGTTGCTGAATAAGATTAGATACATGAAGAACAAGCTGACAAATGCATCGAATAGCCCATTGCGCTACCCAGGCGGGAAGGGAAAGATCTCGTTGTTCGTCGGCAATGCGCTGGCGGACAACGAGATTAACGGGACATACGTAGAACCATTCGCAGGAGGTGCCGGTGTCGCCATCAACCTCTTGCTTGCCAACAAGGTTGAGGACATCGTCATCAACGACCTGGACGACGGAGTCTACTCGTTCTGGAAAACTGTAGTCACTGATCCGGAATACCTACTGAAGAGAATCAGAAAAGTTCCGTTCGATTACATCAAGGATGGTCCGAAGCTGACGCCTGATACCTATGCCAGATATTGGTCAGAGATCAAGAAACGCTTCGACTTTGATCATTATACTGACTACCGTCATAAGGGCTTCGATTTTTTCATGCTGAATCGCATGAACGTCAGCGGAATAGTCAGAGGCGGACCCATCGGGGGACACGAGCAAACCGGTAAGTACAATATTTCGGCACGCTTCAACAGAGAAACGCTTTGCCGAAGAATAGAACGCATAGCAAGACTATCGTCTAGAATCACCGTGACTAACCTTGAAGCCAGTTATTTCTGCAAAATGCTTTCCAAAGAGAAATATTGCAGCATGAACAATACACTGGTCTTCGTGGATCCACCGTACTATGTGCAGGGACGGAACCTTTATAACTCTTTCGCCACCGATCGCATCCACAAGCTCATGGCGGAAAGGCTGCTTCAGGAAAATGAGTGGAAATGGATTCTGACCTACGATAAAGCCCCTCAAATTGATAAGCTGTATCCGGCAACTAAGGTTAACAAATATGAGTATCAGATATCGTACTCGGCAAACAAACGAGGAAAATACTCTGAGTATTTGTTCACTTCTCCGGAACTCCACATCAATTCCTTCGACAACGTGTCTCTCCATGCGTTGGTCTAAAGCAATCTGACTTGTGGCTGCATCGAACCGCCATCATAATGAAGCATGGCTGGAATAATGAACCGTGCAACCGGAACATGAAAAGAGGAGCATGATGGCCAATCCCGAGCTATCGCAGCGCATCCGCGCCCTTCCCAGCGAACTGAGCGGCCTTGAGAACGAGCAGGGAACTGCCGAACGTCTGCGGCGGATCGATGCATTGAAGGACCAGGCCCACGCGCTGGAGCCGTTGGATGGCGTTGAGGATATGGCGCTGGCGGATTACGATCGCGACTGGCTGGTGCGTTATACCTACAACTCGAACGCCATCGAGGGATCCACGCTGACCCTGGAGGACACGTCGCTGGTGCTGGAGGGCGAGTTCGTTCCCTCGGACTCGCCGGCCAGATACGTGTTCGCGGCTCGTGGTGTCGCGGATGGCATGGCCTACGTGCGCGAATACGTCAAGGATGGGCGGAAGCTGGACGAGGATCTGGCCCGTCGCGGCCACGAGGTGACTGCGCTGGATCTCCAGCCGTTCGCCCGTGGCGCGTTCCGTCCCTATGGTTATCTGGCGAGGATCACCGCGACCCGCGTCAAAACCGCAGACCCGTTGGAGATCCGCGACGACCTGCAGTCCCTGATCGACGGTTTGGGCGGAAGCGGCGCGCACCCGCTGCTCAAGGCGGCCGGTTTCCATGTGATGTTCGAGAACATTCACCCGTTTATGGATGGCAACGGGCGGACTGGCCGCCAGCTGCTCAACTTCATACTGCTCGGGTATGGATACCGTCCCGTGGCCATCAAATATGACGCGGGCCAGGCCTACGCGCGTAGTCTGGAAGCCTGGCAGGTGGACGGCGATCCCACATCGTTCTGTTCCATTTTCCTTGACTGCGTGGAACAGGAGGAACGCGCGCTCGTCGAACTGGTCGAAGGTCTGCGCTGGAAACCGAAGACGCACCGCACCATCCGCAGCAAGACGGATTTGCTGGACAGGTTCGGCGATACATTGCAGGAGAACCTCGTTCGGCGTGGGAAAGACGGCGAAAGCACCGGAACCGATCACGAGGTTCCTGTGCGTCATATGGGTCACTAGGTTAATCCTAAGTTTGAATGAAAGTGGCGATCAGGGGCTCTCTCAAGATGTGCGAATTTTCGATTCGTAGGTAAAACCCGTTCCAGCACGTACCGCAGTCAACGTTCCATAAGACTAGTTAATTGACGAATAATGGTACGATTACGCATAAGAAAGCATGACATACGACTGAACCTGATGCTATGCTCAGATGTTGTTTTTGAATGACAAGAGCTTACCTCGGCGCTTGAAAGGTTTCGATTATGGTATCGACATGCTTCACGGTCTTTAGACAATGCGTCAAGGCGGCTGCAGACGGGAAGTTGATTCACAGGGAAAGCGCACGCGACAAGGAGTATCATTTCCAGAACTGGTGTCAATCATGCATTGAGGAGACCGGTCTGAACTTCGATGAACCACGTCGCAACTCCTATCCCGACTTCACACTTGTGAATTACCCAGAGGGTTATGAAATCAAAGGTTTGGAGTACCCGGGTAGGGAAGCCGATTTCGATGCTAATAGCAATGTGCCCACTGGCGTGCATTGCGGTAGGACCATCTTCTATATCTTCGGCAGGTACCCCAAGAATCTGAATGAGCCTGATTACCCACTCACTGACATGGTGTTGTGCCATGGAGATTTTCTCAATGCCGACCACGATTACGTTCATAAGAATAAGCATGTAAAAGGTTTCGGCACATATGGTGACATTATGATTCGTGATCGAAAGATGTATGTCGTGCCCACTCCTTTTCGGTTAATTGATGGTGCGAATGCTCACCTCACGCTCGTTGTGCCCGCCGACTACAAGGCTCCCGATGATTTTCAATGTGTTGGAGAAATGGTCCGAGTGGAAAGCAAAAGACTTGTGACACAATACACTTTCGACCTTCAGAGCAACGACATCAGAATCAATACTGAACCCAACCCGTCCGCAGGCACCGAGCATAGGTTCAAGGCTTGGAGGCTAAAGTCACAACCTTTGACCAAGGTCAAACTGGCGGTGGTCCAGTGACGTATCCATACATTGAGATTAGCCGTCTTGCGAAGAAGGAGAGTTGGCGCAAAGAGGTTAATCGGCCCATTTATCACTTGCACAAATGGTGGGCGCAACGGTTGGGATCCGTCTTCCGTGCGAATGTTATTCATGCCATCGAGCCAAGCAACAACGAATGGCTTTCCTTCTATCAAAAGCATGATTACGCCGCAACTGTGTTGGACCCTTTTATGGGTTCTGGTACCACTCTTGGTGAAGCACTTAAAGTTGGCTGCAACGTCGTCGGCTGTGACATCAATCCGGTAAGCACATTTCTTGTTCAAGAAGAGCTGCGGCATGTTGATCTATGGGAGGTGCAGCGTGAATACGAACGAATTGATGCCGAGATCGGTGAACGCATAAGGTCAATGCACCGCACCGTGCTGCCGAACGGCGAAGTGGCGGATGTGCTGTATTACTTCTGGGTGATCGTGGTGAAATCCCCGACGGGAGAGGAACTACCTCTTTTCAAGAACTACATTGTGTCGAAGAACGCATACCCTTCCAAGAAACCGGAAATATGGGTGTTGTGCCCACGTTGCGGCGAGGTCTTCCAATCCATATACACATCCCACAGTGCTACTTGTCCCACATGTGGTGATGAATATGACCCTTGGATTGGTAGGGTCAGGGGAAGCATTGTCACTGACGGGAAAGACGATAAGTACAAGATTAAAGATCTGGTGAGTGGCGACGAGGCGCCGGAGGAGCGTTTGTATGCCATGCTCGCGGTCGATAAAAAAGGCAACAAGCACTTTCTGAAAGTAGGCCAATACGATTTAGACCTCTATGCCAATATTGAATCCGAGCTCAAAAAAAACGATCTTCCGATTCCACGAGGAGAGATCGAGCCGGGTTACAATGCTAACCAAGCCAGAGCCTATGGTTTCAATAAGTGGAGTGACTTATATAATGCGCGTGAACTTCTTTCGCTGGGCTTGCTGGCAGAGTCAATTCTGTCCATTGAGAATGAAGATATTCGCCGTCAATTCCTTTGTCTATTCAACAGCACAACCGAGTTCAATAACAGGTTTTGCTCTTACAAAGGCGAAGGAACTGGTGCGGTCCGGCCAATTTTCTCCAATCACATCCTCAAACCAGAACGCACACCGGTGGAGAACTCGGTATGGGGTTTTGAAAAGAGTAGCGGCTGTTTCTCCAGTCTGTACCGATCTCGTTATCTCAAGGCCAAAGAATACCTCGATGCGCCTTTTGAAATAACGGTGGACTCTGCTGATAGACCAATATGCAGTGCCCCAATTAAACCTGCAATAGTCAAATCTTTTGAGGAAACCGAAGTCGTCCGGCGCCCTTGGGCCCTGATACTCAACGGTGACAGCGGAAAGCTACCGATACCTGATGAGTCTGTGGATGCGGTCATCACGGACCCACCTTATTTCGATTTCGTCAACTACAGCGAATTAAGCGATTTTTTCTATGCTTGGCTTCGCTCACTGGATGCAAGTTCACCTTTGTTCTCCCAAAAGAATTCCCGAAGGCCGGGAGAGGTGCAACGTTCTGACTTCCGAGATTTTTCATCCATGCTTTCCAAAATTTTTTCCGAATGCCATCGCGTTATGAAGTCGACTTCCCCTTTGATGTTCAGCTTTCATCATTCGCGTCCCGAGGGTTGGGAAGCTGTTGCAAATGCTATTGAAAGTAGTGGGCTAAAGGTCACTGAGGTGTACCCCGTTTATGCGGAGCTTTCGGCCTCGACACCAAAGGCCGCAGCCAAAGAACCAATAACCATCGACATGCTCATTGAATGTCATAAAAAGAATTGGAAAGGCGAAAACAGTAGCCTTTTGACTGAGGAAGATTGTGTAAAGGAATTATTAGCTAGTGGGATGGAACTGTCTGCCAATGATCTTTTCGTTATTCACTCTGGGTTCAAGCTATTGAAAGCTTGACAGAAGCATTTCGAACTAATCTATCGAATTCGTGTCGATTCCATGGAATCGACATTAACTTCATCCTGGGGCATGTATGCGAGCGGCGTGTACGACAGGGAGGGGGCCGGGGGAGAAGCTGTTCGACCATCTCTTCGGCAAGGATCGAGGCGCGGTGGATTCCGAGGGCTGAAAACCGATTCCGGTATATTGTTTTTCGGTATTTACTGATTTCAGTATTTCCGTATTCCAGTATTGCTCATTTGCCTACATTTTTTGGTAAACGTAGACTTCGTCATTAACTGGAATGTATCCCTTCAGGATTTTATCCTTACGAATTTCCTTCCCGATTATCTTGCGCGAATGATTCAGTAGATAATCAAGCGTCGCCTGATACGGTTCGAGCATGAAGACGCATCGGCTCAACGACTCCAGATAATGAAGCCGCTTTCTGCATTCCCTCTTATTGAACCAATGGCGCCATCTTATCGAGAACTTCCTTTGCTCACTCTGCGAAGAGTCATGGATAAGCGGAAATGGTAATGGTTTCAAACCTGGTTCAGCCATTCCGTTGCGAAAATATTTATGCCACTTGCGCGACAATGAGGGGAACCTGATTTTAATCCATGCTCTTTGTGCCCAGGTCGGGGATACGCGTGCCGCCGGAAGCGTTATAAAACATTCATCGTAGAAGATGGAATTCTTATATATGGCTTCCCATATCGGCATACGTCCTTCAGCGTCTTTCATGGTCTGATTAACTCGTTCGGCCCATTTGCGGAATTTCTCATATACAGAAGAGGCTAGCCCGAGGAAGAAGCCAAACAGTGCGCTGAAGAAATTCTGGAAAACCGGATTCGAATCACCTGGAATCAAGAAGATGGCAATCAGGCAAATGGCACTCAGCCCGACGGCAACCGCAGCCGGCCTAATGCAGCGGATCCGACGTTTATAGCAATCTGGATTCATATCCAGCAACTTGCCCAAGTCATTAATCAAATATCCCGAAGCGGACTCAGGATATACCTTTATATCGCCGGTCGAATCCGCAGTCTGGTTTCCCTCCATCGGCGTCATGTCTATTGAAACCGTCCATGCCGAATACTGTCTTGTATGAGATAGGATTCTCCTTACCGAGATGAATAAGCGAAACCATCATACATAACTTTCTGATTGACGCTCATTCCGTTCAAAACGATATAAGCGGTCTCAAAGCGCGATGGCAGTCGTACCGTTCTGATCTCTGGCCGATTCAGAGGGAATCGGAATCTTTATCTCCTTGAAACGGACATTTCTGGAACGGGAACGTGGCGCTTGCGGCTTTCATGCTGTTTCCCTTGCCCGTCGCCAGCGCGATCACCATCGGTTCGCGGGTCTTCTCGTTCATCGGTTTCTCCTTGTTCCGCTATTTCGGTATTTACCGGTTTCGGTATCCGGATCGGCATTTCCAACCGAGCATGCTTATTCCCACGGTATCTAAGTGTTGCGGCTATGAGTGGCGCAACACTTAAACGGGTGGGCGGCGCCCGGCCTGGTCCGCTGGTTCCGGTTTTCCGGTATTCACCGGTTTCGTTATTTCCGTCCCTTCGGTTTTTGGTATGTCGGTATCCGATTGGGCGCGGGCATTGCCTCATGCCCTCGCACGTCTAAGTGTTGCTGCCGTGTGTGCCGCAACGCTTAGACGTGCGTGGCATGCCGGGTTGTTCCGTTTGATGCCGGTCTTTACCGGTTTTGGTTTTTCAATGTTTCGGTTTTTCGGTAAAACGGTGTCCGGGTCCGTCGGTATTCCGGTATCCCGTTCCAGCAGGATCTTCCTGAGCCGTTCCACCTCGTCCCGGAGCTTGCCGATCTGGCGTTCCTTCTGGGCGATGACAGTGCGGATTGCTTCCGGGTCGTCCGATGGCAGGTACCGGTAGGCGAGCAGTTCCACGGTGTCCCGGTGGTGTTCCCTGACGACACGCTGGTAGCTGTTCACCGCGACGGAGACGTTGGTGTGCCCGAGCTCGTCCATCGTCTCGCGCATGGTCCCTCCCTCGAGGGCGGGCATGGTGACGTGCCTGACGTGACATGCGTGGCATCCGGCGAAAGGATTGCGACTGGGATGGAGGACTTTAGGAGCGGAATCAGGCGTGGCTCCGTCTAAGGGCCGTCGGTTTTGCTAGAATCTAAGGAGAAAAGGAGGTGCGATGTTCGGAACGATATCTGAATCCGAGATGCGCCGCCGCACGGAGAACGTCGGACTGTCGGTGCAGTCCGTGCGGCTGGAAGGCGGTGACGTGACGAGGGCCTTCATGCGCGATGCCGGAGAATATGCGCGGGGGAGCATCGGCAGCGCCGAGCTTCTTTCCCGCACCCGTCGCCGTTACGGATTGGAGTGACGATGGCGCGTGTCCCCGATCCGTATCTGATTCCGGGAACGAACGTGCTGCGGAACCTTGTGGGCGCCACGGATGAGGATGCGTTGGCGGCTGCGGAGAACGATCTCTGCTCCGCCCGCGCCGCCATTCTGAGAGAGAATCTCCCACCTGCGGAGGGGACGCTGGAACAGCTTCGCCGCATACACCGGTTCCTCTTCCAGGATGTGTACGACTGGGCGGGGGAGATACGAACCATCGACATGGGCAAGGGCGAGGGGCTTCCCTTCCAACCGTTGGAGCTGTTCAGCATAGGGGTGCGCTACTCCGAGGGGGTGCTTCGTGGTGACGATCTTCTCAAAGGCCTCGGCCGTGAAGAATTCGTGAAGCGTCTGAGCGTCAGCTACAACAACTTCAACATCCTTCACCCGTTCCGTGAGGGCAACGGGCGGGCGCAGCGCATTTTCTGGGAGATCATCGCGCGCGAGGCCGGCTGGCATTTCGACTGGGGACTCATCGACAAAAGGACGAACGACCAAGCCTCGATCGCGGGGATGCAACGAAACGACCTGCGTCCCCTTGAGGATGTGTTCGGGAGAATCGTCAAGCCGTTGTCCGAACCGTTGACCATGTCGAACGACCTGGCCCATCTTGGTGAGTATGCGCAACCGGCGAACAAGGCATACGACATGTCTCTCGAGCGGCGCCGTCACGTGTACGAGCATTACTCCTATCAGCGCGCCATCGTTCCTCCAAGGCAGGAAAAGCCAAAACGCAGACGCCGGTCGAGATGACTTTCGGATGCGTCGGGCCAGGATGCCGGAACATTCGAAGCGGGAGACGGTTTCATAGGTGGATCATATCTATCCGTTCTGGATTCGCGGTTCCGACTGTGGCAAAGTTCGTGGACTGGGACCGATTCCATTGCCTCGGTATCCGGTTTTTCGGTATTTCGTTCTTCCAACATTCCGGTATTCACCGTTTCCGGTATCCGGTCGGATGAGGGCATTGACTCACGGCCCAACCGTGGACGTCCCATATCCCGGTCGGTACCAGTTTTTGTTTTTCAATATTCAGGTTTTTCGGTATTCCGGTAGGATGGTGTTCCGGTTTCCCGGTATCTCGGTGCATGCCGTGGCCCGGTCAGTCCTTTTCCCGCAGGATTATCCTGAGTCTGTCCACCTCGTTGCGGAACTTGTCGATCTGGCGTTCCTTCTGGGCGATGACGGCGCGGATCACGGTCGGGTCGTTCGAGGGCATGTACCGGTAGGCGAGGAGTTCCACGGCGTCGCGGGCTGGTGTGGCCGAGGTCGCCCATGGTCTCGCGCATGGTCCCTCCCTCGAGGACGAGCATGGTGGCGGGCACAGGCGCACAGGCGGCCGGCAGCGTCATGGTCGAAAGCGGGCGATGGGTGAAGCTCACCAAAGAATCGGCCGAGCTGGTCGCCAAGTATGGAAGAAACGGCAGGGAAGAAGCGCTCCAGGCCGGTGCTGTACGGCAATCGAATGGACGCATCATCAAACATCTAAAATTCACCCAGCCAGGGCAACTCAACCCCGCCATGCTCACCGGCATCGGCGGCGTCATGGTGCAGATGGCTCTGGAACAGGCCGTCTCCGAAATCACCGATTACCTGAGGGAACTCGATGCGAAGCTCGACGACCTGCTGCGCGACCGGAAGGATCAGACCGTCAGCGAGCTCGCCGGAATCTCCCACATGATTGACGAAACCATGCTCATCTACCAGCAAGTCGGTTCGATCAGCGAAACCACATGGTCCAGGGTGTCAGGCTGCCCGCAAGACATCGCCACCATCCAGGCGTATGCGATTGCCAAAATCAAGGGCCTCACTGAGAAGGTGGAACGCGAGCAGGATCCCAAGCAGGTTCGCCCGCTGACCCAGCAGATTCGACAGGAGATCCGCCAGTGGTTGGGCATGCTCGCATCCGCGGTCAGGATGCAGGGTCGGTTCTCCTGCATCGAGCTCGCACGCGTATGCCAAGAGGAGCCGGAGCAGCTCGAAGCGCACAAGAAGAGCATCGTGCTTGCCAGGGACAGGCGTCTTGCGGGAATCGAACAGTCA
>OGHW01001912.1_pt1 | contig 14565 bp, 9 predicted proteins | sample 1571641 | NCBI WGS metagenome assembly OGHW01 (sample SAMEA2582066, study PRJEB24529) | metagenome | biome: Human gut stool | place: China | collected 2011 | reverse complement strand
GACTTAGAGCCCGCCCCTCCACCGCCAGTATGATGTCCGTGTAGCCTTACATTCCCAAAAGACTATCCTGACTACCCACCTTTTGGCTATAGCTTATAAATATCCGTAAGCTATTTCTTTATTACGATGGTGTAGCGATTCACATATGTTACTCATATCAGTCAGCCTAACAGCCTATACATTGGATATTTCTGTAAAGGACTGCATTGTCAAGAGGGCTTCGCACTAAACCATGACTGGTAAAGCACGCCTCTTTAGACTACTATTGACAGAACAATAGGTTCAGGCACAGTGCTGAACAATTACTTGTACGACTTCTTGTCGCACGGAATACCTAAAGATACAAAAAGGCCAACTAATTCGCAATAATTTGGCTATGAATTAGTTGGCTAATTTTATATTATTTAATAAATACCCCTATTCAGTTCGATTAATGGAGCTGAACTATAAATTTGGACGTTTGCCTTCTTATACAAGATTGACATTCATTGTTTCCGCTATTGTTTTGTTTTCAATCAGCATTCAACTGTATCAACATGAACAGTCGTTTGAAAACTTGAAACTCATTTTCCAAAAACATAAATAATCAACAGATTATTAAAGGTAATCAGTTGGACTATACATTATCTCAGAAAATATATCTATTTGACCTTCATTATATCTTTCAACAGTCCCAACGGCTCATCTGTAGTGATAAAGTCGACTTTATCCCAAAAGTATTGCATGTCCTCTTTTTTATTAACCGTCCATACATTCACTTTTAGCCCCAAGGCATGGCAACTTTCAATCCAATCGGTATAACGGTAAAATTCAGAGAAGTGATAATCCGGTCCGGCACTACCCAATTCTTTCAGTTGTTGTGGAGATAAGTCCCCTTTCAGATAATATACAGGAGTGCTTGTGGGAGCCTGACGGATCAGTTCCTTTAATGCGTGAGACGAAAAGGTGATATATATCATCCGGGGTTCGAGTCCCATCTTCTTTATCATCGAAACGATCTCTTCAACAGCTTTTATCTCCCGTTCGGGTTTACTATGAGCTTTCAACTCCAGCACCAGCTTCAAAGATGTTTTCCGCTTAGCTGTTTCCAGAAGCTCTTTTAAGGAGGGTACGCATTCTCCATTCGCTAACCATAACCCGGTTAATTCCTTCAGAGTGGACTCTTCAACCTTATGCCCTTGAATAATCCCATCATGGCTAACCACCAAACCATTATCTTTTGTCAGCCAGACATCAAACTCCGAACCATAACATCCTATAGAATCCGCTTTCAACAAAGATGTAATGCTATTCTGTGCTGATCCTTGGGTTTTCCAGAAACCACGATGGGCAATCACCCGTGTTTGTGCCGAAGTATTGGCAATCATAAACATAATTGCCAATAAACACATTACCTTTTTCATTTTGTCCTTTCCTCTAATTGTTAGTTATATAAGAGCTGATTCTCTAGTATCCCGGATTCTGCACTAGATTGGGATTTACTTCTATCTGATCTTGTGGAATAGCAAGCCAATAGTTCTTGGGAGCGGTAAAATTACGAACGCCGGTTTCTTTCATGTCCGTAAGTTTATAAAAACTATCAGCGGTTTTTCCGGATAATGTCCAGGATTTCTGATAACGCATCATTTCAGTATGGGCAATTTTCCAACGGCGCATATCATGGAAACGTCTGCCTTCCATAGCCAATTCAATGGAGCGTTCATCATGTAATATTTCGCGCAACTTCTCTCCTGAAGGAATACCACCGGCTTTTGCCCATGAATCTGCAAAGGTAGGTAATCCGCAACGTTCACGTACTTTATTCAAATAGGACAGACTGGCAGTACTCAGTGTGCCGCTATATTCGAAATCCGCTTCTGCATAACTCAGATAGAGTTCGGCCAGACGCATATAAGGAAAGCACCAACGGTTGTAGGTTATTTGATCGGTAGTCCTATTATAGGTATCATATTTAGACACCCATTTCTGACAATAATAACCGTTGTCCGTTTGATACTCATCCTTGGCATTGCCATTATTCTGCTGCATTTCACCACGTCTGCATTTGAGCACTATTGTCTTTCCCTGCACGTCATAATTTCCACGATCAAAGCCAATAGAGGCATAAAAGCGCGGATCACGATTCCTGTGAAAACGTACCGTACTATCACCTGGTGCAATGGAATACGGATCAAGCTTCTTAGTCTCGGGGTCATCTGCCCAAGGTAGACCGTTCTTGGTATAATACCTACTCACACAATCCCACGTCGGGAATAAGGACCCTCTAAAACCTTTGGTCGAATAACTTGTAAATTCAACACGAGGAGCCATATTCTTGATACAGTAGGAAATAGTTCCCTGTTCAGCAAAGCCAAACAGGACTTCATTCCAGTTAAATCCGCTACCACTGATCCCATCACCGACAAAGGCTTCATGATAGTTTTTCTTCCCTTGCTCCAAGTCATTGGTCGAATTTCCATAAAGTTTGTAACCGTTCTCTTCGCAAAGGTCTATGGCCTCTTTGGCAGCATCCATCGCTCTCTTCCACTTTTCCCGGTCATAAGTCTGGTTAATCAGAAAAGTGCCGTCGGGGTTTTTAAAGTCGGAATAAAACTCACTATTCCCATTGACTAACGGCGAGGCGGCATAAAGCAACAGCCGAGCCTTGAAAGCCAAGGCAGCAGAAGAGGTAGCCCTGTTTCTCTTACTTGAATCCCATACGCCAGGAAGTAATCTAGCTGCTTCCGAATATTTATTGGCAATGAAATCGACACATGTATCATAAGGAGAACGGGAGGTCATCATCTCGGCCGGAGAACTTTCCATTGGTATTTCCTTGTCAATAATAACTATCGGTCCATAGTACTCCAGCATGATCTGATGATAATACCCGATCAAAAACAGCGCTTCACCTTTCCACCAGCTCAGGTTTTCGGGGGTAATGTCCGATACCCTATCCAGATTATTAAGCACATTATAGCAATTGCGGATACTTTCCCATACTGCTTTCTTCACAGCACCCTGCGGATAAGATTTTGCTGTATTGCTCCATAATGAGTAATAAGTCGTTGTTGGGGATTCTTCCCCATAAACCAGACTGCGGAAATGAAACCAGCGCGTTGTTCCTCCTTTGCTCGTTATGATTTCGTTTCCTCCGGTAAAATCAGGAAATTGTTGGGGATGGAAATAGTTAGGGATATTCGCGTAGCAAGACAGTACCATTCCTTCAGCCTGATATTGTGTCCGGTAGATATCATCCACGGTAGCAGTACCTTGCGGAACCACATCAAGAAAATCACATGATGCCATCATTAAACAGCCGATTGCCGACAGGCATAACTTTGTATATATATTTTTCATAACTTATTCTGTTCTTAATTAATAATGAAACTGAATCCCGATCTTGGCCGTGCGCTGTAGCGGATATTTCAAACCATTCCCACTTCCCATTTCAGGATCCCAGGTACTGAACGGAGAGAATGTCAGCAAATTAGTACCTGCTGCATACACACGCAGCCACGGGAAGAAGGAATAGCCCAGTTCGGCATTCTTCAGGCGCAGGAAAGCTGCGTTACGTAGGTAATAAGTGCTGGTTTGCGCATTGTTCGTGATAAATTCGGGTGATAATCGGGGATAGGCGGCACCGGCTACATTATTGCTTTCCGACCAGTGGTCATCAACGATATACTGTGCAATGTTATATCCTTTATGGCCCGCTTCGCTGAACGGATGAATATCGCTCATCATTAAACTGACTTTGGCCACTCCCTGGAAAAACAGAGACAAATCCCACTTTTTATACTTCAACGTTCCTCCAAAACCATAGATAATCTCCGGAATTTCAGGATTGCCGATAATCGTCCTGTCATAACCATTCACCACGTTATCACCATTCAGATCTTTATATTTAATATCTCCCACCGTATAATTTCCGAACGACTGTTTGGGAGATCTGTCTATTTCCTCCTGAGAAGTAAACAATCCGTCAGACACATATCCCATAATACTGTTTATCGGGTGTCCGATTCTTGAAGAATAGGGTTCTACATTCACCGGTTCGTCTATCTCCGTAATCTCATTATGTGCATAGGTCAGACTACCGTTCAGGCGGAGCACCCAATCTTTGCCAATTACTTTGCTGTATGCTACACTCATATCCACACCCTTATTCTTTACCGAGCCAATGTTGGCATAAGGCAGCATACCTGTCACTCCCATTGTTGAAGGGACGGACGAACGTTGCATAAAAATTCCACTACGGTCTTCCTTGAAATAATCAATGGTTATATCCATAGATTCAAGAAGGGTCATATCGACACCTAAATTCAGCTTTTTCGATTTCTCCCATGTAGCGTTCGCATTACCATAAATATTTACAAGCGGCCCATTCACGCGGGTACCGCTACCAGTCCACCAATCCAAATTATTATTCATACTGACTTCTGTTACATAGGGAAAGCGAGTGGCAAGCGCATCATTTCCGGTCAATCCATAAGTAGCTCGGATTTTCAGAGTGGAAACTGTTTTTTTTAACGGTTGGAAAAACTTTTCATTAGAAATAGTCCATCCTAGGGCAATCGCAGGGAAGAATCCGAAACGATGCCCGCTTCTGAAATTCTCCGAGCCATTATAACCAAAGGTAGCCTCAAGCAGGTAACGCTGACCAAAACTGTAGGTCAGACGTCCGGCCATCCCTTGCTCACGGTAAGGAAGAAGATCTTTTTCAGCTCCGCTGTCCTTCACTTTCTTGGTTTCTTTCATGTGGTAAACAAGGGTAGCTCCCACATCATGTCCACCAAACTGGCGTGAGTAGTCCAGCGCTCCCTGTAAAGACCAGACACTCTCTGTCGGATCACGCCCGGAATTGCTCTTCAGATAAGGTTCTCCCGGCTCACCGATAGTCGAAGTCTTATAAAGGTAGTTTCCCTGATCATCCATCGTATAGTCATCAGATACTTTATAGTAGAAAGGTACAATCCAATGATCCAGCCAGTTAAAACTGTAATTATAGAAAGATGCCAGTCCGGTGAGTTTTAACCCTGGTGTGACAAACTTCAAGTCCTGTTCGAGATTGAAAGCGGTCGTCATATAGACATAATTTCGTTCCGTATAACCTTCACTCAATTTGGCGTAAGGATTCGGCTCTGATTTTCCCACATCCCACGGATCATTGCTACCGTAGCGGATGTATGTATCCCCTGGTTCAGCAGGAAGTGTAGCAGGAAAACGTACGGGATTCCCATGCATGGAATAGGCGAACAAATTCCGGGTACTTGTTTTGGGGGCATGGTGGTAGAACAACTGCGTATTCATATTTAGCCCCACTTTCGTCGTAGAGGTAACACGGGCTGTCACATTACTCTGAAACAGGTATTTCTTGTTGCGCATACCCACATCAAGCTTATCTTCCTTGGGTTGCCGGATGATACCATTTTCATAGAAGATTCCAGCATTCAGGAAGTAATCCACATTTTTGCTTCCGCCCTTGATGGAGATATTCAAATTCTGATTAACGGCGAAGTCTTTGAACAACATACTGTACCAGTCATTGTTTGGGAACAGGTAGGGATTTGCATTGGCACGTGTTTTATCTATCTTATCCCGGCTATAGAAAGGCTCATACTCTTGGTTATTGGCAATAGCCTGATTATAAACGGCTTCATTATACATATCCATGTAAGTCGGGCCATCTGCCATTTTCTGCACATAGGTAGGCATGGAGAAAGTATTATCAAAGCGGATATCTACAGACATTTTCTCGGAAAGCTGTCCTTGCTTGGTAGTAACGATGATAACTCCGTTAGCCCCCCGTGAGCCGTATAGGGACGTTGCCGTAGCATCTTTCAGCACAGAAAACGACGCGATAGATTCTGGAGGAATATTGTTCATCATCGTAGCGTTGATTTCCACACCGTCAAGTATGATCAGCGGTGAGGTATTCGAACCAAAAGTTGATATACCACGTATATAGAATTTCGCCTCATCAGAGCCTGGTTCACCCTGTGTTTGTACGGCGATGATACCTGGAACGTTCCCGGCAAATGAAGTACTAAGATTACTGGATGTCATCTTCAGGTCTTCCGGCTTCACTGCCTGCACAGCTCCCACGAGGGATTCTTTCTTTTGTTTGCCAAAACCGACCACGACCACTTCATCCAGCATCATACTCCTGTCCGGAGTCAAATTAACGGAAATGAACTTCTTATCTTTTACCACTACCGTTTTCTTCTGGTACCCAACATATGAAATGGTCAATGATGCGTTCTTTGCCAACTGTATAGTGAATATACCGTCCACATCTGTTATAACCCCGTTCTGCGTTCCACTTTCCAATACGGTAGCTCCAATAACAGGCTCTCCGTTTTCGTCTCCCACATATCCTTTCATTTCTGCTTTTACTTCTTTTTGCTGGCTCTCGTCGATCTTTCTATTATCTGCCGCCGTTACAACGGAAACGGGAAATAATGTGAAGGCTAACCATAACAGGATGCAACAGCTTTCGCTGGTAAGGCATCCTTGTTTTACTTTACAGTTCATATATCAATAGATTTTTTGATTAGTAGTGTAGATTTTTCTCTGAAATACAGGGAGGTGTGTCGTAATGCACGATGTACCCTCTTTTTTATTCATTACTATACAACTCTGTTCATTTTCTTTTCTATTATTCATTGTGTGTGCAATTTATTTTATAATTATTTCTTTGACTTTATATAAATTACAGTACAAATTCTCAAACTAAGAATCGTTTATATATACGATAGGAAAACAACTCTCTCTTCCGCCCGAAGGCTGGCTGGCAAAAAAAAGTAAATACCTTGTCATACATCAAATTTAGTTGTTAATATATTTGCAAAATTACCCGGAACAACTCGGATAAAATATCAGAAAATGACCTGATATTATAAAATTTAAAGCAAAATACATATTACTAGTGCGATATGAAATCTTTAGGCAGTACTCCGAACTGTTTTTTAAAACAGCTTGAAAAATAGGAGGGGGTACTGAACCCTACCATGTAAGAGACTTCCACCACTCCATAGGTTCCTTCTTTCAGTATGGAAGCTGCCTGCTTCAAACGGAAAAGGCGGAGATATTCGTTCGGACTCATATTTAGGATTCCTTTCAATTTCCGGTAAAAGTTGGAACGTCCCATATTCATTGCATCCGCTATATCATCAATTTGCAGGTCCGTATTATCAAGATGGCGTAATACATACTCATTTAACTTGCTAATAAACATCTCATCGGCCTTTGTCTGCGCCATTGCATCTGCTTTGATAAAAGGAAATTCAATAAAGTGACGGCGTAATCTTTCCCGATTACTCAACAGATTTGCTACATTGGCACGAAGATACTCCATAGAAAACGGCTTTTCAATATACGCATCCGCCCCTTCTTCAAGTCCTTCGATTCTTGATTCCAGATTAGTTTTAGCTGTCAATAATATTACAGGAATATGACTATAGTCCAGATTTTGTTTCAGATGCTTGCATAATTCAACCCCGTCCATCAGAGGCATCATAATGTCACTTATTATCAGATCCACAGATTTCTGTTCAAGAACGTCCAACGCCTCGACCCCATTTTCCGCAATCAGTACATGATACAATGAAGACAATTGCCTGAACACAAAAGCAAGCATATCCTTATTATCTTCTACAACCAATATGGAAGCAACCTCTCTTTTATCTTTATCAGAAACTTCACGATCTTCATCATCATACCCAGGTTTCTTATGTTGTTCTTCCGAATCATCCGGAAGTGTCTGGTGTAATATTGGAATGGAAAGAATGAAACGGTTACAATCTAGCTCCCGGTCCATCACCAGCATACCTTGATGCAACTCTGCCAAGTAACGAGCCATAGCTAATCCGATGCCTGTGCCCGAGACAATATCTTTCCCGTCCCGGTATTGGACAAAGGCTTTAAAAATATTTTCACGCATTTCGATAGGGACTATATTCCCATCATTACTCATAGAGATAGTGAACACCTCATTCTTCTCATCAACAGACAAATGGAGATAAACGTATGTCCGGGCATATTTCAATGCATTAGCAAACAGATTACTGAGAATTTTGGTCAAAGCCTCTTTGTCAACAGAAGCCAACAATTCTTCCTCTGGAACTTCTACTTCAAGTTTAATTCCCCTTTGCTTTGCCAAAGTGGTGAAATACTTATAAACAGAGTGGACGATAGTACCGATATTATATTCTTTCGGATTCAATTTAAAACCTTTATTTTCCGCTTTACGGAAATCAAGTAATTGGTTTATCAGGTTCAGTAACCTCTCCACGTTCTGATCCATAATTTCCAATTCCATCCTTACATTTTCGGAGAGTTCCCTATCAGCAAGTACATTCTCCAATGGGCACTTTATCAGTGTTAAAGGAGTACGGATTTCGTGTGCCACATTTGTAAAGAAATCTATCTTAGTGGTGTAGAGTTCCTGCTCCTTTTCCTGTTCGAACTTCTCCATCTCTTTACGCTGCTTTTCAATAGTACGCTTCCTTAAATAAAAGAAGAGGGCGAAAAATGTACCGAGTATCAATAGGATATAAATCAGGTATGCCCATACGGATAAATAAAACGGGGGCAATATCCTGATCCCCAATGTGCGTACATCTGGATTCCATACACCATCACTATTCGCACCTTTCACGCGTAACATGTATGTCCCATAAGGTAAATTGGAATACGTAATAGGGCCCTTACCCGCTGTATGCCATTCGGAATCATACCCTTCCAGTCTATATAGCAGTGTATTCATGCTCGGTGACTGATAACTTATCGCAGCTATCCTGAAGGAGAACGAATTCTGATTTGACTGAAGTTCGATATGGTTTGACAAAGTGATACTTTGTTTCAATGGAGAGCCTTTTTCTCCGACTACCACCTTTTTATTAAAGAGCATAAAATCGGTAATCAAAACAGAGGGTAAAAAATCATTATCAATAAAGGAGGAGGGGGCAAAGGAGATGAAACCGTTAATACAGCCAAAATAAATCCGTCCATTCTTATCCTTATAGCTGGACTGGTAATTAAACTGGTTACTCAGCAACCCATTAGCAACTGTATACACTTTAAAACTGGAATTCTTCGGGTTAAAATGCACCAGCCCTTTATTGGTTGAAACCCAGAACAATCCCTTTTCATCTTCTTCAATCCGATAAATGACGTTGCTTGGCAGACCGATACCGTCATAACGGACAAAGGTGTTGGCGGAAGGCACAAAGCGGCAGAAGCCACCTCCTTGTGTGGTAAACCATAGCTGATTTTGACTGTCTTCAAAAATACTCAGCACCTTATTGGATGGAAGGGTGGACGAGTCTGCTTCCTCATGTACGAAATGTTCCCAACCACCTGTACGGACATTCTTTTTATAGACGCCATCGGCATAAGTTGCCAGCCATAAATTCCCCTGCTTATCCTCCTTTATATAATAAACAAACGTCCACCCAAGTTCGGGGACGCGTTTAAAACGTTCCGTATCTGGGTTGTACCGAAACAATCCTATTGTTGTTCCAAGATACAGATCGCCCGCAGTTATCCGGCAGATAGAAAAGATATCACTTGCAATATTATCATAGTGCTTTACAGCGTATGTCCTCAAATCAATACGCTTCAATCCTTTTGCAAAATTCCCAACCCACAGATAATCTCCGTCCAAATACAATCCGTGAACATTATGATAAATATCCGGATGAATGAACGGTTCGATTTTTCCAGTACTAGGATAATAATGGAAAAGCCCCTTATCTTCTGTACCTATCCAGAGTGTGCCGTCATGGGCGGCACAAAACTCCCGCACCCTTTTTCCCATTTTGTTTGATTCTTTCTGGGGATAGACTTTATCAAAGTAGGTATATTGCCGGGGGTAATAATTCACACCCCCAAAATAAGTCCCTATCCACATTCCGCCTTCACGGTCTTTGAGAATCGAATAGATGGCATTGTCAGAGATTGAATAGGGATCACCGTTGACGTTCTGCAAGTGGATGATTTTTGCCGTGTGCAGATTATAGATATAAAGTCCCGATTCGGTTCCTATCCATAATTCGTCATCTGAATAAAATGCAAGTTCCCTGATATAAATATCACCTCCCAATTCATCCTTGGAAAGAAGGGTACGGATAGTCTTATTAGTTAGGTTCACTTCTTTCAGTCCGAATACAGTTCCCACATACATGCAATTATAGGGTCCGGGGAGCAATTTATAGATGTATTCATCTCTGAAAGACACTTTTGAATCTTCTGGAAAAATCGGAGTTAAAGTTTTAAGCTTGTCTTTTGAATAATACAGATTTCCATCACGTATGTCCAACCAGCAGACATCGTCCGAATCAAAATAGAGTTGGCCGGAAGTTTTAAGGTTCAGAGTACCGGACCCGTCCGACTGATAATTAACCAACTGGCTATCCTGGGGATTGTAATAGAAGATTCCCCGCGTCTGAGTTACAACCCAGATACCTCCTTTCTGGTCCCCAGTTATCAGATTGACCGTACAGTCTATATCTATGTTTGAATTACTTATCAGAGTAAAATGCCTGACCTTTTCCATTTGTGGGCAATAGACATATAGGCCTACGTCTGTCCCAATCCATATTTGCCCAAGATTGTCTTCATACAAAGAAGTGATGAAATTATTGCCCAAGGTTCCGGATTCTTTCATGAAAGTCCGAAAAGAGATACCATCATACCGGTCAAGACCATCCTTCGTCCCAAACCACATAAATCCTTGTTTATCCTGAAGGATGGCATGGACCGTATTCTGGGATAATCCATTATTGATATCAAGTGAACGGAATGCATATTGTCCTTCATTCAGAACGGCAAGGGAATAAAGAGGCATCAAAGAAAGAAGTATTAATATAACTAAAATACGTAGTCTCTGCATTGTCTTAATTGTTAGTTTCATTAATTAACATACAACAGGATATAAGAATATCCTGAAAAGTGGATATCAGAGCTATTTCAACAGTATATTCTCAGTACGTCCCGGTGTCAGCAATTCCCAAAGGGATGCTACCGTCCAACCGGGAGCAAACATGTCATTATAATATCCTTTTCCATTCCTTCCATAATCCCAGTTGGTGTGCTGGATCACTTCCGGATAATAACCAACTTTTATCACTCCACACATATGTCCTTTATAAGGAAGTAACTGGCACATGGAAGTAGAAATGACTTCAGCAAAATCAGAGAAACGAGGTTCATTATACTCTTTGGAAAGCCAACGGAGCACATCGGCAAATTCAAAAATAAATACATCAATATGATTATTCTCCACCGAGACATTTCCCCAGCCGCGAGTTTTCAGACCGATATCACCCAACATCTGCCCGGGAGCAAACGGAACGTCCCAGACGTAATACCAGGACAAGGCAAAATAAGCCGCTTTTCGTGTCAGAGAGGCATAGTGGTTATGTTCCGTACCATTTGTTATCAATGATAAATAGTAAGTTGCCGTAGCGGTATAGAGGGAAGCTTCCTTATCCTCACAGTTTGCATCCAGCGTAGAGGAGAAATAGTCAGCCTTTGATATAAGCTCTTTTTCCAGATATTCCGCAGTACGCCGGGCAGCGGACAGATAGCGTTTGTCCTTAAAATATTTATATCCCATAACCAGAGGTAATGTAGCGGATGGAGTACTTCCTCCACTTCCGTCAACAACTGTAAAGTCATCATGGAATTTACGTGGAAAACTTCCATCTGGATTTTGCAGTTGCAAGAACATATCGAGCATTTTCTTTAAGCGTTGTTCCCAATCAGGATGGTGACGTTTATACTTCTGTTCATAATTCAGATAATGAAACATGGCATAAATTCCTTCCGACTGACGACGTATGCTATGCACTGGGCGTTCTTCTTTCACATCACTATCATTTTCCAGATTTACCCATTCACGCAAATAACCGGTTTCCGTAAAGCCATTTTCTAAGTAACTATCAAATATCTTTTTACTGCTAGCTGCAAGGTCATCACGTCCATTCTCATTGCCAAACTCCCATGCATTGAAAGCGTTTAGAAGTACGCGACCGACAAAACCTATCTCTGCTACATTCATGTTGGCACAGGCTGCCACTTTCATTTCAGGGCTGGAGTAATAGGCAAGAGCTTTGTCCCCAACAAAACTTTCCACAAAATAATTGCTCAGCACTCCTTTTATCTCTTCTGGAGAAAAAGGTATTTTCACAGGTTGGGGACGGTATGTATCATAACAATATTCCCAAGTATGGCAAATAAAATCTGAGTAGTCTGTAGCCTGCCCCTCGATAAATTCCCAGGTCAGGAGTACTGTTTCTCCTTTTTTTAGATATTGGAAAGATGTAACCTCCGGAGCCAGCGTCAACTTACGAATATAGGTTTTAGGAGCTTCTCGGTAAGGAAATCCAAAAGATAGTGTTGATGTTCCGTCATGGCTCTCAAAGCCGGTGAACCCTAGGGACGTTTTGCCCGAGAGGATGATTTCGCCTGTTTGGTGGGTAGCAAGGGCATCCCATTGAAAATCGTCCTTGCGTGCCACAGTCATATAACGTCCATCTTTCTGATTGAAGATACCGGTAAGGGGTGAGCTCAGACGATCCTCACGTACCAGCCAACTCTCTGATATATGAAATGAAGGAGCACCTTTAGGAGAACGTAAATTGCGACTATACCAGAATCCTGGTAGATAAAACATACAGTCATTATGTCGGAAGCCTGTTTTCAACTGTTGTTGATAATTAAAGTACACGTCTTCCAATGCCGTAATACTTACTACCATTACACATTTAACATTGTCACGTTCTATTCTCTCTGTAATGATTAATGGTATTTTTTCTTCAGACTCTAACAGATAGATTCCCTTATCATCAACGGCTCCTTGAAAAGCAAGGGAATAGTTTCGTGATTGATTACCGGGAACCTTCAAGGAGACTTGTGCAGATATTCTTTTATATATATCATTAACAGTCCTAGCATCAATAGTAATAGTACAGATCATCAGGCAACAAAGCATACATCTTAATTTTGTCATATAAATCAGATAATTTAGTTTATTAATATTCTTTTAATTTGCGTTCCAAAATTAGGATATTACGTATACAAAGAATGTGATTTTTTGAGCAATTATTATAAGATTTCAGTAGAATTCATAAGAAACAGCCCATTAAGTATTTATTTTTTAATCCTCTATTAAGATCCCATTACAATATACACTTATATTTTTATTGGGATATTTAATACTACAAATGTAAATGTGTCAGAATGCGGGCACAACCTCAGGTCCCTAGCCTTTGTATTGACGAGACTTCTTTAAGCTGCGGAGAATTATATACTGTTGTCACTAATCGTGCGGGACGTGGTGGCAGAGGTACACTTGTGACCATGATACGTGGCACGAAGTCTGAAGACGTCATAAAGGTGCTTGAAATGATTCATGTCTCCAAGCGCAAGACAGCCAAAGAGGTCACTTTAGATCTTTTGCCGACCATGATGCGGATCGTCTGAACGGCTTTTCCCAATGCCACTATGACAGGTTATCGGTTTCATGTACCTTAATTCCGCAATACTATTGTAAATTAAATCTTTTAAGTAGAGGTTGTGTCAAAACGCTGACACACCTCTTTTAAATGCTATTTAATGCGAAATTACAAAAATACGCATTTAGATGGAGGCAAACTGTTTGCGCCATTGGCTAGGTGACATGCCCGTTTTTTGTTTGAATATACGATAAATCCATGTGTGGGATGAGAAACCGCACTCTGTGGAAATAGCGTCAATGCTATATTCGGGGTTGGCTTTCATCATGCGAACAGCCTCATTAAAACGAATGTCGCTAAGCCAGGTTCTAAAATTGGTGTATTCTGACTGATTGAAGTATTCTGTCAGTTCGTTTTTCTTGTATCCCAACTTGGTAGCTAGCGAATAGATGTTAACTTCATAGTCCTTATAAAATCCCTCTTCACACCATTTCTTGAGGGCTAATTCTATTTCCATCTTTCTATTAGCTGTCAAGATATTTGTGCCATGAGTGTTCTTGCCGTCTTTCATGTCTTCTGCTTCCGTGACTTTTGCTTCTGCGTCATTTTCCTCAGGAATGACTTCTTTGGGTGTGATGTAATAGCCCATAGCAATGAAAGTGTGGACGAAAAAGATGACAGAGAGTAATATCAAGGGACCTATTATATATAATAAGGTATTGAAGAGGATTGCTACAGGAAGGAGTCCAGCAGCAAAGTATAGCAAAATGATGCTGGCTTGCGAATAGCGCACGTATGGAATCAAGTCGATTCCGAAATTCTCCATGAGCTTCTGCTTTCGGGCTTTTGTTTCTTTGCGAATGATAAGAATAAAATATGCCATGCTAGCCACAAAAAGACCGAGCATCACATAGAGCATATTGCCAATGTGTAAACTTTGACTTTTGAACATGCCAATGACGAAAACTATGGCGATGAGTATGTATGCCATCATACCACGTAAACAATACCGTCGCACTTTGTTGCCTGTGCTCTCTATGTTGATTATGGAGAGAGTGATGGCAAATGCCGGCTCACCCGATAATCATTGGGGGTATGCATAAATCTTAGCCAGTCTAAAGAG
>OGHW01001908.1_pt1 | contig 14603 bp, 31 predicted proteins | sample 1571641 | NCBI WGS metagenome assembly OGHW01 (sample SAMEA2582066, study PRJEB24529) | metagenome | biome: Human gut stool | place: China | collected 2011 | reverse complement strand
GATCCCTCAAAACACGACGGTTGTTCCTAGCGACAAGGTCAGTCAATACAAGCACTTGATTGACGAACTGACTGACAACGACGATGTTGCCGACATTTATGAGGCTGGGGTTATCGAAGACGATGACGATGCTGAATAGTTTCGTTTTTAGGCGCGGGCAATAATGCCTGCGTCTTTTTTTCTCCAAAGCATTCAATATTTAACAATGTCAGGTAATGCATTTCGGTATTTTAATGCTAATCTTTAGAAGATCACGCCAACAGCGACGCTTACAGTCGAGAGTGGCGTGATTTTTTTATTAGAAAACTTTTGCAAGCGAATAATCGGCATTAAAAAAATATCATCCTGCTTCTTTTGGCATATAGCATTGTTAGAGGAGGGATAATTTTGAAAAGCGAGTTCTCAAGAGACATTGCGGTTTTAATTCGCTACCGGGTGTCGGATCTCTATGTTCTGCCATATCGCAGCTACTATCGACTTTTAATCATGCATGAGGGCCAGCTGCAGCTTTATCAGCAATGGCCATTACCACTTGGCAAGCGTTTGATTGCATATTTAAAGTATCGTGCTGATATGTCAGTCAGTGAGCATCGTCGCCCACAGTCAGGATCGCTTTGCTGGCACGCGCCTAGGGGAAAGGTAGACTTAAGATTGTCGTCGGTTGGTGACTGTCGTGGACAGGAGTCACTGGTGGTACGTTTTATCTATCGTTTATGCAATGATTATCGGATGCTGGTACCGCCGCAATGGCAAAAACTGCAGCAGACTGCTAAAAAACGGGGGTTGATGCTGTTTGCCGGACCAATGGGATCAGGAAAGACAACGACGATGTATCATCTGGCGCGTCAGTTCGTTGACCAGTGTGTTGTTATGACGATAGAGGATCCGGTTGAGATTACCGAGCCAATGTTTATTCAGCTGCAGGTCAACGAATTGGCTGAGATGGGCTATCAGCAGCTGCTTAAGGTTGGCTTGCGGCATCGACCACAGATCTTTATCATTGGCGAGATTCGTGATCCACAAACGGCACAGATGGCAGTTCAAGCAGCCTTAAGCGGTCATCTGGTCATGGCAACCGTGCATGCCAGAAATGTCTACGGAGCGTTGACTCGTCTAGAACAGCTGAACGTCGATGACTTTTATCTGCAGCAGGCGGTCAGCTGTGTCTGCTATCAACGACTCTTGCCGACTGTAAAAAAACAATTGGCGGTACTCTTTGATCTATTGGCTGATGATGCATTGCAGGAAAGTTTTACAAAGCGAAAGGTGGGGATGACCGATGCTTGGCAGCAGCAGCTTAAAAATTGCGTGGCCAAGGGCTGTGTGGAAAAGAGCGTGGCCCAGTCATACCAAGCCGGTTAATTTTAAAGCCGGTCAACAGGCTGATTGGTTTTTACTGATGCATGATTTGTTAGCGGTTGGCTTCTCGCTGCAGCATGCAGTTCAATTCTCACAGCGAGCCTATCCGCAGCAGGCTGCTTTTTTTTCAAAAATTGATCAGCAGCTTAGGGCCGGTCGTCTGCTGGCAGATGCGTTAAAGCCATATTTAAGAATTGAGCTTTACTATCAGCTTTTGCTGGCTGAGCAGCATGGCAGTCTTTCGATAACGCTAAAAGAGATTGGTCAGTATTTACAGGTCCAAAAGCAGCAGCATCGTCAGCTAAAGACGCTTTTGGAATATCCGCTGATTTTATTGGTGATGCTGGGGACGATTTTGGCGGCTTTGCTGATTTTTGTTTTTCCCGAGCTGCAAAGCTGGCAGCAGCAGAGTCAGCTGCCAATCGGCGAGCAATGGCCAATTGGCGAAACACTGATAATTACAGGCGGTGTTTTTTTTAGCTATGGAGGATTGGCAGCGATTCACTGGCGGCATATGTCAACGCTAAAAAAAGTAAGACATCAGTGTCGCTGGCCGCTGTTTGGCAAAATCTTTCGTGAATACTATGGTTATTATCTGACGTCCAATTTAGCTATTTTGCTGCAGCATGGTTTCTCTTTGCGTGAAATTTGCCAACTGACGAATAAATTTGATGATGATTCGTTATTGCATCAGGTTGGTCAAGCAGCATTTGAGCTCAGCTCGCAGGGAAGACAGTTGACCGACCTAATCTTGAAAGCACCTTTCTTACCGGATGAACTGGCTATTTTTATCAATCGTGGCTTGACCAATGAACAATTAGGCCAGGAACTGACTTTATTTTCCAAGCTCAAGTTTAAAAAATTTCGGCAGTCAACGATGCATATTCTGGTATTGGTGCAGCCAGCGCTTTTTATTTTGATTGCTGCTGGGATTTTTTTAATGTATCTCAGTATTCTTTTGCCAATCTATCACTCACTGCAGGAGGTTTACTAAGATGTTAAAGAAGCAGAAACGGCACGCGTTTACGCTATTGGAAATCAAGAAACCTAAAATTATTTTTCGACATTAAAACGCCAATGAATTTTCATCTTGTTGGGGCTGACTTCGATTTTGCTGATTAAGGATTTTACAAGCTTTACTTGTTCTTTGTATGGCAGTTCTAGAATGTTTTTCTTGCTTAAAAGTAACAAAGCTTTCTTGGGATCTAATTCCGGTTGCTTAGGTTTACGTTCTTGTAGCTTGTTTTCGAGCGCTTCTTTTTGTTGCAGCAGCTCATCACGCTTTTGGTTTATAATGCCAATTGAAATACCATTAGAATTTAGGTATAGATCCACTAGTTTATTTAGCTTGTCGTTAATACGATTTAATTCGTCTTTCAAGGGTTTGTCGTCAAACTTAACAGTATTGACAGGCATTTGGTCTGGATGCAGTTGCAGGTGTCGTATGGTCTTAATTATGGCGCTCTCAAGATTGTCTTTTAGGTAATCAGATCGATTTTGGCAAAGTTCGGTATCTTGTCGATAACTAAAGCGAATACGTTTTCTTATTGAACTGACACAACGATAATAGTGATAGTCATCTGCATACTTTAAATAGCGTGTTTGGACCATCATTGATGAGCCACAAACGGAACAGCGTAAAAGACCTGAGAGCATGTATTTAGCCCGGAAAGGGCGGGGATTAAATTTTTGGGCATTAGTTAATTGTCGGCGTTTTAGCTCAGCTTGGGTTTTATCATAGTCTTCAATTGAAATAATCGCTTCATGTTGCCCAGGATAAACGTTGCCTTGATAAAACTGTCGACCAGTATATACAACATTGTCTAAAGCTTGACGAACGGTCCGATAAGTCCAAGGACGATCTTTAGTGATATGGCCTTCGGCATTAAGCAAATCAACGAGTTTGGTAATTGATATACCATCAAGATAATCACGATAAATTCTCTTAACAATCTGTGCTTGTAATGTGTTGATTTGATAAATACCAGTTTGTTTATCGTAAGTATAGCCGAATGGAACCTTAGACCAACCCATGGCTTTACCAGACTTAGCACGTCCTACTTTGCCCATCATCATACGTTCTTTGATTTGTTCACGTTCGAATTCAGCAATTGAGGCTAGCAGCGTGAGGAATAAGTTTCCCATCGGGGAACTAGTATCGATTTTTTCATTGAGTGATACGAAAGAAATATCATTTTTCGCAAAGATGTCTTTGACAAGATAAAGTGTATCCTGAACTGATCGTGATAATCTGTCTAGCTTGTAGATCAGTACAATATCAAACCTACGGGATTTAGCATCCACAATTAGTTTCTGAATAGCGGGTCGCTTTAAAGAGCCTCCAGAGAAGCCGGGATCGATGTATTCTTGATAGATTTGATAATCTAGCGCATTACAATATTTACGCAGACTAGCTAGTTGTCCATCGATTGAGTAACCTTCTTCAGCTTGGTTGAGTGTAGAGACACGTGCATAGATTGCAACTTTAGGCATATGAATTTCCTCCATTTTTGTAATGCTTATCTTAAAAAAGATGATATACTAGTGCTAGCCAATGTTATATTCAATGTCTTCCACAGTTGCGGGAGACATTTTTTAGTAATTGGATTTACCCATTGGCAAAGATGGTTAGGTACAAAGAAGAGCTTTTCTTTATTAAAGGAAAGTTCTTTTTATTTCACAAAATAAATGTACGTTTGCTTTTATTTCCGTCAGCGGACTAAGTTTAGCTTTTTAGTATCCTTGGTTAATTACTTCTCAAACGTTGTTTAAATACCTTATTTTTCGTGACTAGTGTTATTCAAAGCTAATCATTATGACAGATTCTTCAAGTTCATCTAGCACTTCATGCTCTTCAATAAATGTAATCCATTGCTGTTTGGTGGTGTGCCTATTAGCTTTTACTCCTTTTGCTAATTTATCATAAACATTGTTAATAAATTCATCGGTAATTTTATCAACAGTTCGTTCAATTTTAGCTTCATTCCAACGTTTAGCAGGTTGCCGCTTCTTATTTTTAACTTTCTGGTCAGTGCGAACCTTATTCTTGAAGATAGTAATGACAGCAGAATTAGTTTCGATGTATTCTAATAATTCGTTTTTATTCATAACAATTTCCTTTCGTACATATGTTCTTATAAGTGCCTTTTTAAGCCCGTCGATTTCGACGGGCTTAGAAGCATAATATTTCATATAATTAGCGAAGAGCTTTGCGATAACCTGCTGCTTGTGCTTCGGCTTCTGAATTGAAATAGACAGCATTAGCAGAGTTCATCCGGTAACCAGCTTGCTCAGGTGTGTGGTAAACCATTGTTTTAGAATTACCAACAATAGTACCTTGCTGATCAGTCATCATATCGCCTTTGTTTGAAGGAGAAGTAGTACTTGATTCAGAATCATTCTCTGAAGCGACAGATGAATCAGTTGAAGAAATGCTATTGTTGGATGAGCTTACTGAGCTGTTGTCAGAATCGTCGTTGCTTGACGATTCACTTGATGCTTTAGATTCGCTAGAGGAATTGCTAGACGTCTTTTTTTGCTTTCGTTTGGAATGATGCTTCTTTACAACTTTGGAAGAAGTCTGCTGCTTTGCTGCTGAGTGACTGTCAGAGCTTCCCGCAGCAAACATAACTACACCCAAAAATGCTAGAGAAACAATTCCGACAATCAATTTCTTTGAGTCTTTAATATTATGCCGATGATTAAGCAATAGGTATGCTGCCCAAAGAATAAATATCCAACCTAGAAAAATCATTTTTATTTGTCCTCCTGTTTTTCTCTGTTAATCACATGCCATCCAGTCAAAAAATGAACATAATTGCAAAAAAGGATATGGCCAGTAGTAAATAGAATTGCAGTGATAATGGTCATTAAGATATCCCCAAACCCAGATGACAACTTTTCCTGTTATTCTGATGCTAATCGATCTAAATAAATGTTAAAACGTGTAGCATCTTTAAATCCTGATAAAATCACTTTTTTACCGGAGTCACTTATTAGCTCAGTGCCATCACGATACGGTTTAATTCGTAAAAGTCGAGTAAATGGATAAGATTTAGCTTTATCGCCATTAATTATAATAATCCTACGATTAGTGAGCGCTAGGGCGCCAGTTAAAACATTTTGCATATATTCTTCTTTCTGTGATAGTGTTCTGATACTTCCAGTCCTATAGTTAAGGCCCTTCATAATATGAACATTACTTGTAAGGCCACCATAATTTATGCGCTTAGTTCGTGTTCTGCTTTCAGACCAGGTTATAGGAGTACCAGAAGTGTATATAGCATATTCGGTCTTTTTGAGTTTTATCTCAGTAAGCTTGGTTGCATATTGGGAAAGGTCTTCATTTTCCCATACTTTAATCTGTTCTTGTCGTTTCTCTTCTGCAATTTGTTTTGCAGCTGCACGCTTCTTCTTTTTTTCTTGAGTTTTTGGACTTTTTTCATAAAAATACCAGCAAATGGATCCAACGATTGCCAGAGGTATGGTTATCTGCCAGTAAACGATTGCTAGTAAGACCACAAAAATAATGATTCCCCAGCCAAAGCATCCAATATTAATTCCCATTTTTTGATAACTCCTCATTTAGCTTTAAGTTAGCTTTTAACGTCGATCACGCTTGGACGTATTATTAGTATCTGTTTAAAATATAATAGTTGTGCACTTCTTCCCTGACTATATTGTCAAGGTAGCTTGGCACTTCATATGATTCCATAAAATCGTATACGTTTATGGTTTCTTTGGGCACACCTTGGCAATAAAAAGGAACCATAAGCTTAACGGCACCAGTGTTTGCTTTATATTCAACGGAATGTTTGCCAGTAAAAGTAGCGTGGTAGAAGCAAATATCGGTTTCATCACCATTTAAGATGTGTGAAATTTCGTGAGCAAGCTGAAACGAAATTTCAGCAGGGTGATGCCAGTTAAGGTTCATGACAATGCTGCGGTAATGGAGCGAACAGCCAGGCGGAGTTTCAGGAGCCAGTTTATTGGTCCAAATTATTTCAATATTGTGGTTAGCTGCTACTTTTTCTAAGTAGTTACGGATTTCAGACAAAGATTTCACCCCGATTAACGTTTGATAACTATATCGCCAATGCGGATTTGCTGATTATCAGATTGAGGAAAGCCACCAGTGATTTGAGATGGGTCAACGTTTAAGTCCTTTTGAATAGTGTCCCCATGTAAACCAGGTAAATAGTTAGGGCGCATGAGGTTAGCCAGTGTTGATGTTTTTGGCGAATCAGCAATCGCCATGTGAGGGTAAACTTTGCTTACAATTACAGTTCCTTTAACTAAATCTAATGTTCCTAAATTTTCTCCAGTGTCAGGGTCAATAATTGGGTCATCACCGAATTTATCTATTATCTCTAACTCATCGCCAACTGCTAAACCAATATTTATTCCAGCATTAACTACGACTTGTTTAGTGCTAATTATCTTTGCTATTTTCATTTCTTGTACCAATGTTATACACTTCCTGTACCAGTTTAATTCTTTTGGTTGTTTCTGTTATTTTTTCGCTAGGAATCGTATTGATTAATAGTTCGATGATTTTATGATTCAAGTCTAGTTTGTCTATCAATCGTTCCTTATCAGCTAAATCTATTTTATGTTGATTTACCAAGCCATTATTATTGTCTGATAATCTTTTTATGGTTTGCTGCAATTTGAAAGAGTAAGCTATAATGCTTACAATATAGGTAATTATTATGATTGCAAAGAATCCGATAATTATATCTACGGAAATATTATCTAGCCACGAGGTAAAAGCTTGTATTCCTTCTAATAAACTAAAGATGGGAAATAATATTGCCGTCGCACGTGTCATATTAGGAGGCCAGATTGCATGTTTAAGAAAACTCCAGAAGATATTTGTCACTCCTTCATTAGTAAGTTGGATTATTGGCAAGCATTAAACTTAACTACAACGCTACTACAAGCTCAAACTGACATATCGTTTGAAGATGCCAGAGTTAAAGCACTAACCATTAAAGAAGACGAATTGAACTATCTGATGACTCAAGCAATTAGCGCTCCACGAGCTCGCCATGACATAAATAAACTTGTTTAACATTGCCAGTATTTTTACGCTCACAATTCAGTGGGCGTTTTTTATTTTCTCCCACCGCGCAGTAGCCGTTTCATATACTCCAAGTCCTGTTCAGGGATAGGCTTGCCTTCAAAGGTGAAGATGGTGTCATCATCGGCGAGGTCGGCGGTATTGCGGTCTTCGTCTGGGGCGGCGCGGCCGAGTAGGTAGTCGGTGGAGACGTTGAAAAGTTTTGCTAATTTTGTCGTTGTCTCTAGATCTGGTTCACGGCGTCCATATTCATAGTTAGCATATGTCTGCATGTTTTTTAGCCCAAGATGGTTTGCAACGTATGTTTTGCTCCATCCCCGAGCCTCACGCAAACTTATTAAGCGTTCGCTGAATGCTGTCATAATAAGCGTTCCTCCTAATAATTAAGCCGTATCTACTAATCCAATAATACAACTGTTAAACATAAAAAAACATTTTTTGATCAAAAAGTTTAATAAAAGTGTTGACTTAAACGGAACGTAGGACTATTATAATAATCGTTGAGTTGAACGAATTGTTTAACTTAGTGGAAAGGAGGCTTAAAGAATTGCCCGAAGTAATAAAGGACGACGCCTATAAGGTACTCCGCTCAACTATTGAAAGCAGAGGACTTAAACAGAACTATGTCGCAAAGAGAATCGGCATCACACCGAACTACTTAGCGTCAATTCTAAATGGCCGTCGTCGCTTAAATGCAAATATTGCGATCAGAGCTAGCCAAGTACTAGAGATACCATTGGATATTTTTTTACGCAAAAATTAAACGTTATGTTTAAAAAGGAGCGAATAGGAATGCAAAACGTAAATACTGACACAGTGATCCGCTATGTTGACGGGTCCAAACAACAAGTGATCGATAGTCGCGACGTTGCCAAGATAGTTGGCAAAAGTCACGCACACCTAATGCGTGACATTCGTGATTATATCGACGATATCTTAACCGATCCAAAATTGGATTCGTTAGATTTCTTCATCGAATCGAACTACAAAGACGCAAAAGGCGAGGTCAGAAAATGCTATCTGTTGACCAAGCGAGGCTGCGAATTCGTAGCCCACAAGATTACTGGTCGTAAAGGAACAATCTTTACCGCAACGTATGTCAGCCTATTCAACGAGTACGAGGCTGAACACAACGGGAAGCTGATTGCGAATGGAGATTTGAATTTCCAACGCCAAGATCTCGAATATCACCGCCGGTATGTAGCAGTAAAAGAACAAGAAGCTGCCAACAAACGAGCTGAGCTGCTGATCAAGATTGGCGACCGCCAGGAAGAAGAACGGTATCGCCAAGCGTACTACACGGAAGCTACGAATCAGCTGATGTTCCCGATCACCAACGGTTTGGCCGTTACCGCCGGTGCAATTGCTGAACAGCTCGGCACCAATGCTTACAACATCGGTAAATGGGGCCAGATCTTAGGATTGAAGGCTCCGAAAGGGCATCGCAGTCAATATGGTTACTGGAGTGGTGATCGCTACTACTACAACGAAAAGGCGATCGAGAAATTCCAGGAGCACAAGAAAGAAATTGTTGACGACGATAACGATCTTGGGCTGTAGGAGGACAAAGATGACAGAACGGAATAAAAAAAATAGTCGCCTTCAACTTAATGAAGGGACTATCTATGTTGATGCAGAGTCAATCGTCTTTAAACCACAAGCTTTTAAGGCTTATGACGATCAACAAAACTTTGATTCTTCGGCAAACCAGGAACAGGGCCTACAGAACCATCTGGGTAATTAGTTAATAAGATATTTGAATCAATATGTGCATCTTTACCATGCCATTCAATTATTAGAATCCAACCATTTGAATACTCATACCTTTCAACAAAATTACCATTTTCATGCCATTGTTCGATTGTCGGCAATTCGTCTGGTGTGTTTATTGATACACCGCCAGATATTTTAATGTCTTGTTCCAACATTGTTCACCTCCTTTCATCAGGAGATGATTCAAGTATACAACCAAGAAGAAGGGAGCATAGCGATGGAAATCAAGTTGACCAAGCAAGGATTGCTTGATTTAGCCAAGCGCCTTGCACCGATCATAGCGCCACTAATCGCAAAAATTCTAAAGATTAAGCCTGATCGCGATTGGGTCAAGCTCGAAGAAATTCGAGGTGATCTGTTCGCAGGCAAGGCTAAGAGCTGGATTAGACTATACGTTTTCGATCAGTTCCCTGAAGTACAGATCGAAAACGGCTGTCAGGGGGCTTGGGTAATAGGCGCACATGGTACTGGCAAGATAACTAAGATCTACCTGCCATACGCTAGGCCGTGGATGCACGAGCACCACGATGAGATTGATTGGACAGCAAAGGAGGTGAGGTAGATGGATTTAGAATTATTCAATGCTGTTCGCAGCTATCTTTTGAAGAAATTAAAAAAGAGCCAGCTAACACCAGAAGAGTTAGCACAGCTTCTAAAAGAATTGCGAAAGCTTAATTAGAGGAGGTGAAACGATGGGAACGTTCAGAGCGCTAGTTTGGTCACTGCTTGGTGCGGGATTTGCCTACGCTGAGATGTCTGGCCACTTCATCAAGGCAAACTGGATTGCCTTGATATGGATTGTCATGTTCGCTTGGCAGATTACTGTTTCAAGCATTAAAAAAAGCGCAACTAGCCGCCACTAGTTACGCCAAAGTAAAAACATTTTACAAAAGGGATTATAACATATGAGCTTATCACCAAACGAAAAAGCCTTAGTTGATAAATCATTAGGGAAAATTGAGGCAATTATTAACTCGCTACTGTATATCCACAGAGATGATCCTGACGACAACGAGATTATCGAGCGTCTGTCAATTGACATCGCAGACTTAGAACTTGCACAGCAACCGCTTATTACGGTTCGAAATAAAGTACGCGAACGGGAGTGATTTTATGAGCAACCTGCTGTTTAACAAACATCCGATTGTTGTCAGCCAAGAACTAGCGGGTGCTTTGACTGAACTTGATCCCAAAAAAAGACCGCGCATTAGCGAAGCTGCTGTTTTACAGCAAATCCATTATTGGATTGAGAAAAAGCAAAACTACCGTGACGGACATTATTGGGTCTACAACTCGCTTGAAGATTGGACTAAGCAGTTTACCTGGATCAAGACTGCCAAGACGATGAAAAGGCAGCTTGACTGGCTGGAACAAATGGGAATCCTGATTACGGGAAACTACAACAAATTAAAGATTGATCGTACCAAGTGGTACACGATTGACTACGATGCATTTTCCCGTTTGGTATCACCATTTACCCGAAACGACCAAATGGAAATGGTCGACACGACTAAATGCAAAGGGTCGTCTCAACCAAATGCAAATAGTCATCACGACCATAGCAATACCATAGAATACACAAAGAATACCAAAGATTTAGAGAGAGATGCATTAAGCTCCTCTCGACAAACAGAAAAGCTTCCTCTTGTTGCATGGCCAGACAGCTTGGGTGCCATGACTGACCAGATCAGCAAACTGCTACTTGATGTTTCTGATCAAGGGATGAGTGCTGATTTGCTACAGAAAGCAATCGACCTGACAAAGATTGCGGAGCCTAATACTCCATATGGCTATCTGAAGACAATCCTTGATGACTGGCTAGGACAGAACATCTATACGATGCATGACTGGCAAGCATTGCAGAAGAAGAAAAGGGATGCCAAGAACCGAGAGATTCCTAACATCCCGATTTACAAGATTTAAGTAAGGAGAATGAACATGACCAAAATTGATATCTACGCCATGATTCCTGGCGCAGGCGAGCAGACATGGACCATCTGGACTGCGGATGTACGGAAGGAATGCGCCAAGATTCAAGCTTGCCTTAAGGAACGCAAACTGTATCAGACGGACAACGTAATCATGTCGGCGGACCCGAGCTTCAATAATTGCTCAACGCTGCTGATCAATCCCAAGTACATCACGCTCGTAGCTGTTGATTACCACGTGGTTCCGTGGACTTATACCAAAGCTGAAATTGACGCTGGAGCTGACAAGAACAAAAAGGAGAACGACTAATGAAGCTTTCATTTGAAAACAACGGGACACGGTTGCAACTGGAAACGCCAAAACAGTTTGATATGGCAACAGGAACTGCCTTTCTGGCATTGGCAAGCAAGGTACTGACTGGGGATGAGTCAGCAAACTATGGCCTTACAATCACGCCGGTTGATAAAAATCAAGAACGCCACATCAACTACGCTGACGTTCCAGGATGGCGTGAACCGGTGAAGGCAAAAGTAATGTGTCCATTTTGCGGTGAATCATACACGCGAGAGATTCCGCATGGATACAGACATATCCGCTGCCGTGTTTGCCACAATCAAATTCATGTTTCAGCAGCTGCCGGCGAGTATGGCGTTCCTGATGAGAAAGGTTTCTACTATGTGGCAGAAGAACCAGAACGCGATAACAGCATGGATAAAGAACTGCTGGATGAGATGCAGAAAAACGACCCGGAGGGACATCATGAATAAAGAAAAACGCATCAAGCAGGTTGCAGAAACCGCACAAAAAGCTATCGGCACATTTAATTACACGATCAATGAATTACCAGAACTAGAAGCTACCGAATTGTTAATTATCCTATACGGAGTTTTTCTGTACGTCGCAGATAAAGTAAAACAAGACCCGGACTCGCTTTATTTCTCTATGAAAGAAAGTATTGGATATGCCAAGACTGCAGACGGTTATGCTTTAAATTTTCCGAGCGATTTTGTTCAAGGTGATGACGAATGAAATATTTTTCGGTGGCATTCCTACTAGCCAGTTGGCTGGCTGTTGTTGTGACTTTTATTTGGATGACATGGAGTGATAAGCAAGTGGCTGACAAAGCCGCTTTTACCGCTTTGATCATATTCGCAAATGCATTGCTGATTTGTTTAGCGATGCTGTAAGGGAGACAGAAATGAAACGATTTTTAAACGCAGCCATTGTGATCAGCTTTTTCAGCGTGATTGCAGCCGCTATCTGGTTGGTATGGGATCAACAAGAAGTCGTTATGAACGCTTTGAAGACAGCTGCAATCGTATTGGGGGCTGCATTACTGTGCAAGGAAGTATGGATTATTGCAAAGGAGCTGCGACGATGACTGATAAAGAGCTAATCGAAGTGTCAAACAGAGCTTGGGACGCCTTTGTTGATCAGCTACCGGAAGAAATTACCGGACGTGACTTATTGAAGATTATTATTCGTTTTGTTGTGAATACTGCAAATGTTTTAGACATGAAACCAACTACTGTATGCATGATGATGTATGACAGACTGAATGCTGAACGGCATTGCGTTAAGGTCGTTAATCGCATCGGAAGCGTATTACTGTTTGCCGGCATTGTCGCGCTAATAGTTGGAGCAGCATGTGTACTTTGGTTCAACTATCAGCTTGGTGCAAAGGTATTTGATGCAGGCTGCATATGCATTCTGGCATGTTGGGTATTGGGATTTGTGATGCAGGTGATTGATAGATGGCCTTGATTGAACAAAAGCGTTTGATTTTAAAGAACGGCAAAGTGAACTGGATTGCGTACGATACCGAATTTGTCGACTATGTTGACGATGGCATCACGATTTATCGCAAAGTCAATGAAAACTACTTTACCGATGACGGATATACGGCATTTAATCTCGATTGCTTCGTGTCAGCCTGGCGAGAAGACGGCACTGTTGAAAAGATTTGCAAACGCTATGGATGCAAGATGCATGGCAAGAATGAAGAACTGCAGGCGCCACACGATAGCCAACTAGTCCAAGCGATTCTTGCTATCTATGCCTGGATTGAGTTTAAGGGGCGTGGATTATGAAATTATATAAAGTGACTTTTTCTGGTCGTCGGCATATCGGTAATTGGATAGTGGCTGCTGGTTGCAAAAAACAAGCAGTCGGCCTGATTGTCAACCACTTAAATTGGCGTAGGCAGCTGCGAGGCATCACTTATCAAACTACAGATTTTTATGCTAAAAAAATCGATATTGATTCAATCAAAAAGCCAACAATTATTGATTAGGAGGACAAACGATGAAAATTTATGAAGTGATTCCAAAATTTAGTGGCCGAAGCCATGTGGTGATTGCCAGAAACGAAGAAGAAGCTATTGAGGCAACGGTTAAGCACCTTAACCAATTCCAGACATTCCATTTATTTAAAACATCTGAGTTTTGTGCTAGTGATATCGGTGCTGATAAGTTTTCGGAACCAACGATTATTGACTAGGAGGGCTGAGCAATGATTGAGTGAGTTTAGCCGCGTTTGGAGACGAGAACATCCATACGCTGGAAGCTACAAGCAGCACAAAACTGAGATGATCAAAGTTGCGGTTTGGATGTTAGAACCGGCAGGAAAGCTCAAAGGAATGGGGACGATTAAATGAGCATGTCAGAATACTATAATTCCCGTTATCCATATGTAGCCGAATACAATCGGGAAGAAGCTGCTGATTGGGCTGATGATTATCTGGAAACGGTCTACAGCGGAAAAGGATATACGAACAAAGAGCTGGTAGACCTGCTGGATGAAGCGAACGAAATCATGAAGCACCTAATGGCAGAAACGAACATTTCAAAAAAAGAGATGTATACGTCCGACATGTTGTATGTAGTACTAGTACCTCATACAGAAGGCAAATGGCTGTATTACCATTCAGACGATGGTCTGAATATTTGTGAATACACTCATGATAATGTACGGTCAGCAAATTATCTGCATGAACGAACCTGCATGATGTTCACGCAGGATCAAATTAACTACTATGGGCTGCAAGAATGCGAGAAAGAGCCTGTATTTTAAGGAGGACAAGCATGGTTCAAACAAAACTATTTTCCGAAGACTTTGACAAGCCGCATATCGACGTGCAGATCAATCGTTGGCTAGACAAACATCCCGACTATATCGTTATGGACGTCAAACTGTCGACTGATTTTATCGAGGAAGACAATCAGTTATGCTGCACGGCGTTGGTCATCTACAGGGAGTATGAAAATGTGTGAATTTTGTGAGCAACATAAGCCGTTGCTGACCTGCAAGTTTGACGGCATCGGCATAACAGTTAAGGTTGTCAACCATACGCAGTTAGACGCAATGGCGAAGGTCAAGCGAAACGAAAGTGTGATCAGTGTCGGGCAATCAAACCGCATCAAGTACTGTCCGATGTGCGGGGGGAACTGAAAGATTGAAA
>OGHW01001907.1_pt1 | contig 14604 bp, 10 predicted proteins | sample 1571641 | NCBI WGS metagenome assembly OGHW01 (sample SAMEA2582066, study PRJEB24529) | metagenome | biome: Human gut stool | place: China | collected 2011 | reverse complement strand
CCGATACGGAGCAGCCGATGTCATAGCTTTCCTGCTGACTGTCCGCAATGGAGGACGATTTCTTTAGATAACCACTGAAGCTGGTCGCACTCACGAAAAGCACAATACTGATGAAAAGCGAAAATACCGTGGTACGATATTTCTTACGGTTTCTTTTGAAATTCTTGCTGGCGAGCATTCCCGAAAAGCCAAACAGCTTATATGTCAGCCCGGAGGTTTTAACCTTGCCCGCACGGATCTTAATGTCATCACTCTGGCGGATCGCCTGAATCGCAGGAATGCGCACCGCTTTTGCAGCCGGGATCATCGCTGAGATCAGCACGGTAATAAAGCTGACAATAACCGCAATCGCAATCACCTGCCATGTCACAACAAGATGGATCCGGAGCGGCGTGTCTTCCGACCAGAGCTTAAGTAGCAATCCTGAAATTCCATGAAGCGTAATTCCGATCCCTCCAAGTCCCGCCGCGATTCCCAGAGGAATGCCAACCATACAAAGTACACATGCTTCAAAGACCACACTGTGCCTTATCTGCTTTTTCGTGGCACCAATGGATTTCAAAAGCCCCATCTGCTTGGTACGCTCACTGAGCGAAATTGAAAATGCACTGTAGATCAACGAAATCGCACCGACCATAATGATTGCCATCAAAATCGCACCCATCGAATAAAGAATGGCATTAAAACTGTTATTTGTGCTTTTTCCCTCAAAACAGAGCAGATCTTCATGCGTTTTATACACACCGGTCGCAGCATATTTTGTCATAATATCATAACTCTGTTCCGGCGTGTTAAAGGTCAGAAACAGATCATAGTTAACCGCCTTTTGGTCGTCCTTTCTTGTAAATGCCGTATACCCCGCCGATGAATAATCCTCGGACACCGGGCGGTCGCAGATGCCAACCACCGTGTACGTTTTTAAGGACTTTTCTTTTACGTTTTCCCCCGGGCGGTACGGATCGTTTGACGTCAGTACCTCTGACTTTTCTCCCGAAAGCGCCTTGCTGTATCTTGTTCCAACCGAAAGCTTTAATGTATCGCCAATCTTATATGTCACGCCGCCATTGTATTCCAGATGCTTGGAGATCACGATCTCCGAAGAATCCTTCGGCATTCTTCCCTCTAACAGCGTGATCGGGCTGTATTTGGTAAAATCCTTATCAACCGCCTCGATCATCAGATACGGTTTGTCATCATTGGTACAGTCCTTTAATTCTGCATAGCCCAGATTATCCATCTGCGTCCAGTCCTTGACCCGCTTATCTGCCGTAATATTCTGAATACTCTGCAGATCAGTCGCCATCATTCTGCCTTCCCATGCACCCTCTCTGACAACTTCCATATTCAGAAGATATTGCTGAAAGCTTGCGATTGATGATGTCACTGCGGTAAACATTGCCACGGAAAGTGCAATACCGACAACTGTTACGAGTGTACGGATCTTGTTTTTGCGGAGTGTGCGAAGTGTAAACTGATTGAATATATTCATGACCGGATCACCTCATCTCTTGTGATCCTGCCGTCCTCGATCGCAATGATACGATCTGCCTGCAGGGCAATGCTTTCGTCATGCGTGATCATGATCAGCGTCTGGTCGTACGCCTTGTTGGACTCCTTCAAAAGTCCCATGATCTCATGGCTGTTGCGGCTGTCCAGATTACCGGTCGGTTCGTCGGCAAGCACAACTGCCGGTGCATTCATCAATGCTCTTCCAATGGAAACTCTCTGCTGCTGACCACCGGAAAGCTGGTTCGGAAGATGCTTTTCTCTTCCCTCGAGGTGCAGCGTGTGAATCATGTCCTGCAGACGTTTCTCATTGACCTTGCGCCCATCCATCAGGATCGGCAGCGTAATATTTTCACGTACATTTAATACCGGGATCAGATTATAGAACTGATAGATCAGCCCCACCTGACGGCGCCGGAACACCGCCAGCTCCTCCTCATTCTGTGCAAATACGTCCTGACCGCCCATATATACTTTTCCTGATGTTGGTACATCGACAGCACCGAGAATGTGCAACAGGGTTGATTTACCGGAGCCGGACGGTCCGATGATCGCCACAAATTCCCCCTTCTCTACTGAAAAAGATACATCGTCCAATGCGTGAACCGCATTCTCTCCCTCTCCGTATGTCTTTTTCAGATGTTCTACCTTTAATATCTCCATCGTTTCTCATTCCTTTCTGTTCTGCTTTCATTGCAGCGGATGTCACAGATCACTCCGTTGCTATCTGCTTTTGCCCTTTGCATCTTACATCATAAGATGATAATGGAATGAGATGACAGGGCGGTGACTTTATTGTGACAGTTTCGTCACTTTCGTTCTTATACCACTGTTTTATAGAAACGGATCGTAAATATCGCCCCCCGATCCGATGCATTCTTCACCTGTATCGTGCCATTCTGCTGCACGATGATCTTCTGTGCCAGTGACAGGCCGATTCCCACACTCTCTGTGCTGTTCTGCTTACCGCGGTAAAAGCGTTCAAACAGATGTGGCAGATCCTCCGGCGCAATCCCCTTGCCCTCATCCCGGATCACAAGCTCCGTATACAGCGGATTCTCCGTTCCCGTCACATGAATTGCCCCGCCGGGTTCGGAATATTCCATACAATTTTTCAAAATATTACCGACCGCTTCCACGCTCCAGGACATATCGCCCGTAAAGGACGTCTCCGGCTCCACCTGACAATCCCAGCGGATATCCCGCAGATCCATGGACACCGCAACAAGCTGATATGCCTGCTCCGTAAGCTCTGCGACCGAAACCGTCTCCTCCTTCATGCCGGATGTTCCGGCGTCCAGCCGCGACATTTTCAGAAGTGCATACACCAGCCAGTCGATCCTGCCAAGCAATGTCACAATATCACGCGCAATCTCACGGCGGCGCTCAGCGCTGACTTCATCCTCCTGCAGAAAGCTTGCCAAAAGCTGCAGCGAGGTCAGCGGCGTCTTGAGCTGATGCGAAATATCTGCCAGCGCATCTGCCAGAAAGATCTTGTCCTGCTGAAGATTGCCCGCCTGCTCCCGCATTCGGAGCACCAGCTTGCTTAGCTGCGTGTGAAGCACTGCAAGCTCGCCCTCCTGACAATCCTGCAGCAGCGTTTCTCCGTCATCATGCAGAATACTGTCCATCTTTTCGGACATCTGTGCGATCCGCCGGTAACGTTTCGCCGTAAAACACAAATGCAGAACCAGCGCTGCCGCACCTGCCAGAAGGACGATCCCTGCGCCCTTACCGCCAAGCTGCCGGAATGCCAGCGCTGCTCCTGCCAGATACACAATTATATAGTAAAGAATCTCCCTATTGATCTCGGGATTTCGAAATAGCTTCATATATTATCCCCACTTCTGTACTGCTGCCAAACGACCGTGTCCGTTTCTGTCCTGCCGTAATATTTTGTCGCAATTTATTCCATAATATCAGTGTGCCCTTTCTATGCCAACGCATTAATTTATGCGTCCGCCCGGTATCCCATGCCCCGGATCGTGCGGATCAGCACAGGCTCCTGCGGATCATCCTCAATCTTCTGGCGCAGCCGCTTGATATAAACCGTCAACGTATTATCGTTGACATACTCCCCCGCGGCATCCCAGATTTCCTCCAACAGTTTATTCCGTGTCAGAACGATTCCCTTATTATTGATAAACACCAGTAAAAGCCGGTACTCCAGTGCCGACAGAATGATCTCCTGTCCGTTCTTCGTCACAGTGCCGCCCAGCGTGTCCACACGGACATCGCCCAGCTCTAACACCGACTGTGTCCTGCCACACCGCCGCAGCACACCCTTCATGCGCGAGATCAGCTCCCTCGGACGAAACGGCTTACTGATATAATCATCTGCCCCCATATCAAGCCCCGTCACAGTGCTGTACTCATCGCCGGATGCCGTCAGAAAGATCACCGGAATCTCTGTGTTTGCCTTGATCGCGGCACACACCGCAAATCCATTGCCATCCTCAAGAGACACATCCAAAAGTACCAGATCTATCTCCTGACCATGCTCCTCGATCTGCTCCATGGCAGCCTTCTGACCGGAGACCGCCTGCACGCTAAAGCCCTCCTCCTTCAGAAAAAGGCTTAAGTTTTTTACAATCTCCCGGTCATCCTCTACCAACAATATCTTCGTCATGATGCGTTTCCATTCTCCATCTCTATATAATCATTGCCATGCGGCGTCCCATGATATAATGCAATTCCGTACACTGCCACACATGCCACCACGATCAGCAGGATCATGCTGACAACCACTTTCTTACCGTTTCCCTTTTTCTCGCTGCTTCTTACGTTACCTCTTCTCTTCATAATGATCGCACCTTTCTAAGCGGCAGGGCGCTTTGATCCGTTCCGGTAAGCGCCCGCCATCCGTCTTTTGTTTCCCATTATCAAGATAACAGATAAGCTTTAAGAAATCCGCTCGTTTTTCTTAAGAAAACTTTATGTTTTTCTGACATTCGGATTACGCCATTTCATTATAATGTGCATAAATTCCATTTAACGCCAGCAGCTCGTCATGAGTACCACGCTCGGCAATACCGGTATCGGCCACCACTAAGATCTCATCTGCATTCCTTATGGTTGACAGGCGATGAGCAATAGTGATGGTCGTTCTGTTTTTCGCAAGCTCTTCCAGACTGTGCTGTATCCAGCGCTCGCTTTCATTATCCAGTGCACTTGTCGCCTCATCTAAGATCAGGATCGGCGGATTCTTCAGAAAAACACGTGCAATCGAAATACGCTGCTTCTGTCCACCCGAAAGACGGGTTCCTCGCTCTCCCACATAACTGTCATATCCATCCGGCAGGGACATAATGAATTCATGAATATTGGCTTTCTTTGCCGCGTTAATGATCTCCTCCATCGAAGCCCCCGGCTTGCCATACGCAATATTCTCTCGAATCGTACCGCAGAACAGATACACATCCTGCTGCACCAGACCGATCTGATTTCGAAGGCTCTCCAGCGTCAGGCTGCGCACATCCTTTCCATCAATTCGGATCGTACCGCCGGTCACATCATAAAACCGCGGAAGCAGGGAACAGATCGTCGTCTTACCGCTTCCGGACGGTCCGACCAGCGCAATCGATCTGCCAGCCTTAATACGGAAGGACACATCTGCCAGCACCAGCGTGTCATCATCGCTGTAATGAAAGGAAACATTGTCGTATTCCACCTCGCCCTTCACGTCCGTCAGCTCTGTGGCATCCGGTGCATCCACAATGTCCGGCTCCGTCTCCACGACCGCCAGAAAACGGCGGAAGCCGGAAAGTCCCTTTTGCATCATTTCCGTCAGCTCCACAAGAATCTGGATCGGACTGATAAAGATTCCGATATAGAGCGCATACATGGCAAGATCTGCCACCTCCATCTGACCCTTCGCGATCAGCCAGCCGCCAAATACAAGCGTCACCAGATACATCAGCCCCTGAAAGAACAGGTTGCCGCTCATAAACGTCCCCATGCAGCGATAATTGGCGTTCTTGGATTTCAGAAAATTTTCATTGCTGTGGCAGAATTTCTCACGCTCAATTTCTTCATTGGCAAAGGACTGCACAACACGGATTCCCGCCAATGTGTCCTGCAAGCTCGAGTTGATATCACCGATCTTTTGCCGGTTATCCATAAAGGTTGCCTGCATCCGTTTGTTCTGTCCATACGAAAACAGAATCATGAAAAATACGAGTACCAAAAGTGGGACAGCAAGCCGTCCATTGATCAGAAACAGAAACACAAAAGAGCCTATGATCTTAATCAGTGAAATAAAAAGATTCTCCGGTCCATGGTGTGCCATCTCGGAAATATCAAACAGATCGGACACCAGCTTACTCATCATCTGTCCGGAATTGTTCTGGTCATAATAAGCAAAGGAAAGCTTCTCATAATGATCAAAAAGCTGCTGCCGCATATCGCGCTCCATATTGGCACCCATCATATGACCCTGATAACTGACGTAATATTTGCAAAGCATCTGTACAATGTACATGGCAAGCATCGCCAGCCCGATCGGCACAAGTGCCTTTAATATCGCAGCGGACTCCCCCGCAAAAATCGTCTTTGTCATTGTCCGAAGAATCTGCGGATATGCCAGATCGATCAGGCTGATCATTGCCGCACAGATCAGATCCAGGAAAAACACTGCTTTGTATGGAGAATAATATGGAATAAACTTTTTTAATGTATGCACTTTCCTTACCTCTTTTTCTCATTTCATTTTGTCGTTCTGTTTGGTCATTCTGTCACTGCTTTTTGGGCGTTGTCTTTTGAGCGGACACTTTCTCGATCTCGATATTGCGGACAGCATTTGCTCTGATATCTGCGATCATCGTCCACCACTCCGTCTTGCCATCCGGCTGATAAAGACTGCAGATCTTCTCTCCCTTTTTGAGTTCAATCTTTTTTCCATACAGCGCGCCGGTGTAATCTCTGACAGCACCCTTCGGATCCACATAAACGCCGTCCTCCGGCATGTTGCCGTCCTCGCGGCTGCTCAGCGCAAAGTGTGTGCCCTTCCGCTCGGCGATAAACTTTCGATACACGCGGTCATAGATAAATGCGGCATCGCCGCCCTTTTTCAAACGGCAGATCACTGCAACATCGGCTCCCACATCCTCGCAGTACAGGATTGCCTTTACATTCGCATCCTGCTCCCGCAGATCGTACTTCTTTCCATAAATATAGAATGAAGTTCCATCACTGCCGGCACCCTTAGCGAAAGTGTCTGCCGGTGTCCGTTTCACGGAAACAGAATTGTTATACCACTTTTTATCAATCTGTACAACCTCCGTCTGCGGATAATAGATTACATTCTTATATTTGCCACCCTTTAACCGGTAGTGAATGAAATTATCCTTCGTATCCTGCCATGATGTGTAGTCTGAATCCCCCTCCGCCGGCTTCTTACGTTTGGTCAGCTTAAGCTCATCAAACCACTCGGTCACCTGCTTTAACTGTGATGCATCCAGTGTCCGCGTTCCCAGTGCACGATAACCTCTCATATTATATGTGACCAATATTTGGGACACATCCTTGCCGATCTTTTTGTCATTTCTGGCAGTCCCGGCAAGGTTCGGAGCTGCCGTAGCCTTACCGGCATTCCGGTCTCCCTTTTTCGCCTTCGTCTCCACGCGGCGTGTCTTTTCCAGAACGTCATAGCTCTCACCGGTCTTCGGATCAATGTCCGACATCTCACCGAGACGGTATGACATCGGGCAATGTCCCTCCGAAAAGCTGCGGCGTCCCGACAGACCGGCATCCAGCTTACAGCCTGCATCGACGATACATCTCGCACCCGTCTCGGTCAGATACGCCTTTCCTTTCCGGTAATACCAGCAGATCTTCTTCGGACCGTAGGTTGCCTCCATCTGTGCCTCCGAAGAATTCATATATTTCACGATCTTACGGCACAGCTTCTTATTCACAGACCGCACACCGATCGAGATTACCTTTCCGTTCTTCATATGCGACACCTGAATATCCTCCAGACGCCCCTCCGCTTTCGCCTGTACATAATAGGACGATGACTCTGTATCCCAGATCGCTATGTCCATTTTTCGGTACACATCATCGCCCAGCCTTGTCGCCGCGACATGCTTGAGCATATACAATCTCACACCGAACCGCTTTGCCATGATATCCGCAAACCAGCCCATGTCCTGCAGTCCGAACGACTCTGCCGCCTCATCATATACATAGAGCGTCGTCAGATTCGGATCCTCCGGCACCTGTTCCGCCAGATCATCTACTGTCTCATCCTGCGGCACTTCGGTCGGCGTAGTCTCCGTTTCCGCCGGCAGCTCCGTCTGTACTGCCACCTGCTCCCCTCCCTGTGAGGAGCCTTCATCACGCTCCAGCCGGATTCCCTTCGTGCAAAACACAATGGCTGCCACAAGGATCATCCCAACTACAATTGCAACCCATCGAAATTTCTTCATACATGCCCCCATTCTGCCGCCCCTGACGCGGCACTCATGCTCCGTTATTGATAACTCAATCATAACATGTGGCACGGGTATCGTCAAAGGAGTGTCAAAAGTCCCGGCGAGCACTTTCTTAATATATGTAGAAACGCCCCGGAGTGTTTACCCCCGGAGCATTCACGATACGTCCAAGAACAAAAGGGCAAAACCAGCGTTTTGCCCTCCAAGAATTGCTTCGCAATTCTCGTTGGCATACCACTACGTTACGAGCATTTTCCTATACCGGAACAAAAGGGCAAAACCAGAGTTTTGCCCTTGCTTCCACCACGTTACGAGCATTTTCCTATACCGGAACAAAGTGGGCTTGCCCACTTTGCGCGTCACCGCACAATTGCTTATGCAAGCATCCTCTATGACATGCGGTTCACGGTCTTATACTTATAGAGCATTTCCGCGTGATTCTGCTCCTCAACCTGAATGTCTGCCAGAAGCTTGCGCACCCCCGGCTCGCCAAACACAAAGACATCCGTGTTGTACTCCGATGACACCAGCTTCTCCGTGCCGATGCAGTCGGTCGCCAGAAAGCTGTCATTCATCTTATCCTCCGAATTATCATCGGACATATACGTTGCCTTCGGCGTGTAATCCTTGCCATTGCTGTCATTGCAGTCGCATTCCGGCACAGTTCCGTCTAGCACCTGCCCCAGCGATTCGTAATGCTTCTGCTCCTCCTTCTGAATCGTCTCAAACAGATTCTTCAGTTCCGGATCCTTCGCCTGCTGACTGTATTTCTCATACTTCTTCGCGCAGATTTTCTCCTGTGACTGCAGATCCTTCAATGCCGCCGTTTCTTTTTCTGTTAATACCATAACTACCTCTTTTCTGAGCAACTTGTTGCGAAGAGGCGAAGAAAAATTCACGCAGGTGATTTTTCTTCTGCCATCAGAGCTATTTGCTTGTACTCCAAAGCAAATAGTTGTGTAAAAAGATTGCATCAGCAATATTTTTACACACTTGCCTCCTTTTCTGAGCAACTTGTTGCCTCATTTTTCTTAATCTTCCTTATAACAATGATAGTGTGTCCAAAATAAAACGAATTATGCGCGGCATTTCAATTTGACTTTATCCGGCGATTATCTTAAACTACTTGTGGATAAAGACATGCTGCAGAATTTAAAACGATAGCAATATTTCCATACCATTGCTGTCCGGCAGCTTATTTCAATATATTATTGATGGAGGACTGATATGCGATTACGAAATATTCCCGGCTCTCAGGAGCGCATTTTAGAAGACAAATACACGATCCAGACCGACGGTGCCGATGGTGCTGATTACAGAGGAAAATGGGCTGCCGAATATTTCCACAATGATCATCCGGTTCACATCGAAGTCGGCATGGGTAAGGGCAAATTCATTCTGGAAATGGCACGTCAGAATCCAGAGATCAATTATATCGGCATCGAGAAATATTCCAGCGTTCTGGTGCGTGCGCTGGACCACCGCGAGGAGCTCGAGAGCGACAATCTTCTTTTTCTGCGCATGGACGCCGAAGATATTGACGAATATTTTGCGCCGGGCGAGGTTCAGAAAATCTACCTCAACTTCTCCGATCCATGGCCAAAGGACCGCCATTCCAAGCGCCGTCTGACCTCCCGCCAGTTTCTGGAGCGGTACGACCGTTTCCTGGCACCGGATGGCATGATCCAGTTCAAAACCGATAACCGTCCGCTGTTCGATTTCTCTCTGGAGGAGATCAAGGAAACCGGATGGATCCTCGATGAATGCAGCTTCGATCTGCATGCCAACGGTCCGGCACCGAATAACGTTATGACCGAATACGAAGAGAAATTCTTCCAAAAGGGCAACCCGATCTGCCGTCTGGTCTGTCACAGAGAAGCCGGCAAGACAAACTATTCTGCCGAATAAGACAATATATTTTCTTTTGGAACGCAGCAATTTTATAAAATCAGACAATAAACTTTTCAATGATAAAGGAGGTAATTCATTATGGCACAAGCATGTATTTTTTTGGCAACCGGTTATGAAGAGGTGGAAATGCTGACGGTAGTAGATATGCTCCGCCGCGCCAAAATTTCCATTGACATGGTATCCATCACAGATCAGAAAGAGGTTACCAGTTCCCACAACGTCACGATCACCGCAGACAAGACTCTTTCCGAGGTCAACTTTGAGGAAGCAGAAATGCTGATCCTTCCGGGTGGTATTCCGGGCACTCCAAATCTTCGCGCCTGCACCGCTCTCTGCGAAAAGCTCAAGGAATTTGCCGCAAACGGCAAGAAGGTTGCTGCTGTCTGCGCCGCTCCGACCGTTCTTGGCGAGCTTGGAATCCTGGAGGGCAAGAAAGCAACCTGCTATCCTTCGTTTGCAGACAAGCTTGCGACCGGCGATTATGTGAAGCAGCCGGTTGTCACAGACGACAACGTGATCACCAGCCGCGGCATGGGTACCTGCATTGAATTTGCGGGAGCCATCATCGAAGCACTGAAAGATAAAGCGACTGCTGATGCCGTGAAGGAAGCGATTATTTATAACGACGTTTATTAAAATCTTTTTTATACTAAAATGCCCGCTATTCAGCGGGCAAAATTTAAACCTTAGTTCATTTCGTGCATCAACGGCTTACAATACTCTTTTATGATTTTTTATTTTTGTTCCGGAAAATGCCTGTTTTCCGATGTTTTTCTTCCTTATCTTTTTTCCTTTGTAAATAACCTTTTTAAGCTTCTTGCATTTCCAAAACGCCCTCTTGCCGATCCGGGTCACATTTTTCCCGATGGTAACCCGGGTAAGCTTCGTATCCCCGGCACATGCCTTCGCGTCGATCGACGTCACCTTATATCTCTTCTGACAGAACACAACGCTTGCCGGTATGGTCACCTGCTTTCTGCTTTTCGTCGGTCTGCAGAAGGAAACCTGTTTCGTTCCGGTCACGCAGTACACGGCATTCTTGTAAATGAACTTCTCTCCCAGGTTTGGATCTTCTTCCTCATCCTCTGCATCGACAGAAGGACTGGCTGATGGCGTCGCCGTTCTCTGTGGCTTTGAATATCCGAGGAGCCACGCCAGAAACTCCTCCTCTTCCTCCGGACTCATCGTTCTTGCCGGTGCGGCAGTACTTGTTGTTCCCGGGTATGGCTGATCACTGCTTCCCGGCGTGCTGCTGGCTCCAGGGTATGGCTGATCGGTACTTCCCGGCGTGCTGCTGGCTCCCGGACGCGGTGATTCTGTGACGCCCGGTGTATCGCTGCCTGCTCTGCGAATCGTATAATTTACAACTTTAACGCCCCGGTAAACTCCAGTTCCGATAATCAGGACGGTCGCCGTTCCCTCCGTATATTCTCCGGCAATCGGATATGTCACCAGATAATCCTCTCCCTCGGACAGAAGCTTTCCTGCCATACGAACCGTAATCTTCTCCGGGCGGACAATCCCACCGGTATACTCATATATTTCACGATCGAGCGTCACCTCGGCATCCTCAATCGAGCTCAGGCTGCCCTTCGTCCAGTTCGCCCAGACAACACCGTTTCCGTCATGATCCGAAAGCACAGTATCATCCCATGTGCTGTATGCAGCCGGATAGTACGCCTCCATGCCCTTTGCGCATCCGTAAAATACCCGGTCATAATATGTACCACTGATCTGCGAACCAAACTCCGGTGCATCGCCACAAAAATAAATCTTTCTCAGATTGTAATCTCCATAAAAAGCCGCCGCCTGAAGCTGTTTCACCGTCGACGGAATCCGGATCACTGACAGATCAAAATTATCCCGGAAACAATATGCGCCAATCACCTCAAGTCCGTCCTGCAGCTCCACCTGGTTCAAATGCGCACAGCCGCCAAAACAGCCCTCTCCCAATTCCCGGACAGATCCCGGAATCGTAATCGACTTCAACGTATCACAATTATAAAACGCATAACTTTGAATCTTCTCCACCGTCAACGGCACAGCAATACGTTCATCGGTTCTTCCTGCCGCCGCAACCAAAGTCTTTCCATCCACCGTATAGATCACATGATTCGTTTCCTTAAGATAAGGATTCGTCGGATCAATCGAAAACTCCTCCAGCGCATCACACTGCGTAAACACACCGTTTCCAAGTGCCTCAACCGATGCCGGGATCGTAATCTCCCGCAGCTGGCTATTGGCGCAGATAGAAAAGAATTTCCGCCTGGGTAACGCTTCGGAAAAATATGAGAGTTGCCATCGCGACAATAACCAATTAATCCGTTGGTACGACCGCGAAGATCATACCATGTTCGATGTGTGTGCCGACGACCATTGCCAGCGTTACCAAGGTATTACCCGTATTTCTACCGCAATCGTACAGGAAGCGGTCCACGAAACCCGCGGCGAGATACTGACCGATGGCGAATCCATCTGCGACGCACGTTTCTCTAAATGTTGCGGAGGCGTGACCGAACAGTTCGAACACTGTTGGGAGCCGGTACCCCACTCCTATCTGACGGTTGTACGGGACAGTAAAGAGACTTCTTATCCCGACCTGACCGACCCGATTGAAGCGGAAATGTGGATACGTAATTCTCCTAACGCATTTTGCAACACAACAAATAAAAAGATACTCAGCCAGGTCTTGAACAACTATGATCAGGAAACGATAAATTTCTATCGCTGGAAAGTGTCTTACACTCAAGAAGAACTGTCCGAACTGATTCATCGCAAAAGCGGCATCGACTTTGGCGAAATACAAGACCTGATTCCATTGAAAAGAGGAACTTCCGGACGTATCGAAGAGTTACAGATTGTGGGAACCCGCCGTATTTATACTATCGGCAAGGAACTGGAGATACGGCGCACTTTATCGGAAACCCATCTGTACAGTTCCGCCTTTGTGGTAGACAAAGAAGATATACGCGTTCGTATTCCCCAACGTTTCGTACTGACGGGTGCCGGCTGGGGGCATGGCGTAGGACTTTGCCAGATCGGTGCAGCCGTCATGGGCGAAAAAGGATATTCTTATACAAAAATACTGGAACATTATTTCCGGGGAGCATTTATAGAGAAAAGGTATTAATCTAAAAAGGTCGCTAATCTCACGATAGCGGCCTTTTTTTGTGTTTACCTATCTTTCCGGTTCCTAGTGGAATCCGGTTGTCTTCACTCTCACGAGCTCTAACTGATTACAAAGGAATAAAGAATAAATCAAGAAGACAAACAAAATAGATTAATAAGGATATTTTACCCACAAAAAGGGGAAAAACACCGATAAAATTCATTAGACCTAACCTGACATACGGTTCACAAACGCCCTTATTTTCCCTCTAACGTCCCGCCAGAAAGAAGAAGAAGTTTACATGATATTACATTTTAGCAAATTGTTGTTATCTTTGTATCCGAACGTTCGACAGGGACCAAATACCCTGCTCTACTTAATTAAATACTGGTGAATGAATAGCTATATCATCCTCTCTATAATTGCAATTTACTTTGGCATACTGTTGTTGATTGCCTGGATAACAGGCAGGAAAAGTACAAGTAATGATGCTTTCTTTCTGGGAAACCGTAAATCTCCGTGGTATATCGTTTCTATCGGGATGATTGGGACATCGCTTTCCGGTGTCACCTTCGTTTCAGTTCCGGGGATGGTCCGCAGCATAGACATGACTTATATGCAAACGGTTTTCGGATTCTTTTTCGGATATATACTGATTGCCAAAGTGCTGTTACCGCTTTACTATAAATTGAAACTGACTTCTATCTACTCCTATCTGGGTGATCGGATTGGAAAGCGAAGTTATAAAACCGGCGCTTCTTTCTTCCTGCTTTCAAAGATTGTCGGGGCAGCGGCACGGCTTTATCTGGTTGTCCTGATTTTACAGCATTACGTCTTCAGTACCTGGAATATTCCTTTTTGGGAAACTGATGTCATCAGTATTTTTCTGGTTTGGCTATATACCTACCGGAGTGGAATCAAGACTATTATCTGGACGGACACGCTTCAGGCACTTTGCCTGGTTGCCATGCTGGTCGTCATCATCTGGAAGGTGAAAGATGCCATGGACCTGGATATGGGAGGCATGGTACAGACCCTGACCGAGAATCCCCATTTTCGTATCTTTGAATTCAACGACTGGCACAGCACACAACATTTCGTGAAACAGTTTTTCAGCGGCATCTTTATCACCATCGTCATGACCGGACTCGACCAGGATATGATGCAGAAGAGCTTGTCCTGCAAAAGCCGGAAAGATGCACAGAAGAATATGTACACCTATGGTTTTGCTTTCACGCCGGTAAATTTCCTGTTCCTGGCATTAGGTGTATTATTGCTGAGCCTGGCATCTCAAAAGAATATCGAACTGCCGGCCTTAAACGATGATATTCTGCCAATGTTCTGCACTTCCGGAATCTTGGGGCATTCTATTCTAATTTTCTTTACAATCGGTATTATTGCAGCCGCTTTTAGTAGTGCCGATTCGGCATTAACGGCTTTGACCACCTCTTTTTGCGTCGATATTCTGGGAGTTGAAAAGGAGGAAGCGAACAAGGCTAAACGCACCCGATTGATGGTTCATTTACTTATCTCTGCTCTGTTTGCCATAATAATCCTTATCTTTAAGGCCGTAAACAGCCGCAGTGTGATTGATGCAATCTATATGATTGCTTCTTATACCTACGGTCCTTTGCTGGGATTATT
>OGHW01001900.1_pt1 | contig 14654 bp, 10 predicted proteins | sample 1571641 | NCBI WGS metagenome assembly OGHW01 (sample SAMEA2582066, study PRJEB24529) | metagenome | biome: Human gut stool | place: China | collected 2011 | reverse complement strand
TATGCCATTTTTATCTGTATCTCATCAGCAGATGTGAGGTATCTTGAAGTTACACCGAAACGTCCCGAAGCCACCTGCTTGATAGCTGAACATCTGTCCTCAGAAGTACCCTTTGTGAGAAGTCTGTCAAGGCTCTCACCGCCCTCGCCTGAGTTTGACTTGCCGTGAAGTCTGTTCATTGCGACAGCAAGTGCTTCATGAGCTTCCTGCGAGATAGAGCCGTAGGACATAGCGCCCGTCTTAAATCTTCTTACAATAGAGTCAACGCTCTCAACTTCCTCCAGCGGAACAGGATTTTCAGCAAAGTTGAAATCCATAAGACCTCTGATGTTCACAGGGTCCATTTCCTCAGAGATAAGCTTTGAATACTTCTTGTATGTTTCATAGTCGCCGGTCCTTGCAGCCTGCTGGAGCAGATAGATAGACTGAGGATTGTAGAGATGCTCCTCCTTGCCGCTTCTGAACTTGTGGCTTCCTCTCGATTCAAGCTCTGTGTCTGTGCCAAGTCCAAGAGGGTCGAAGGCCGATGTATGAAGTCTGTCAACGTTCTTTTCGATATCAGATATTGTGATACCGCCTATTCTGCTGACTGTACCTGTGAAATACTTGTTTATAACGTCCTGACCGATACCGATAGCCTCGAATATCTGTGAGCCTTGATATGACTGTATAGTAGAGATACCCATTTTTGAAGCTATCTTTACGATACCATGGAGAACAGCCGCATTATAATCGTCAACAGCGGCATAGTAATCCTTATCGAGAAGGTCGTCAGCAATAAGCTCGTGGATAGTTTCCTGAGCAAGATAAGGGTTGATAGCGGAAGCACCATAGCCAAGCAGTGTTGCAAAGTGATGAACTTCTCTAGGCTCGCCGCTTTCGAGGATAATAGCAAGAGATGTTCTCTTCTTTGTAACAACAAGGTGCTGATGAAGCGCTGATACTGCAAGCAGTGACGGGATAGCAAGGTGGTTCTCGTCAACTCCCCTGTCTGAAAGGATAAGGATATTTGCACCCTCGCTGAACGCCTTGTCTGCTTCTATATAAAGTCTGTTTATAGCCTTTTCAAGTCTTGTGTTCTTATAATAAAGTATAGGGATAACAGCTACCTTAAAGCCAGGAATGTGCATATTCTTTATTTTAAGGATATCTGTTGAGGTAAGGATAGGGTCGTGTATCTTCATTACCTTGCAATTTTCAGGCTTTTCTTCAAGAATATTGCCGTCCTCACCAATATAGACAGTTGTGGAGGTAACTATTTCCTCTCTGATAGCATCTATAGGCGGATTTGTTACCTGTGCAAAGAGCTGTTTGAAGTAGTTGAACAGTGGCTGAGGCTCTTTTGAAAGCACCGCAAGCGGGCTGTCTGTACCCATAGCAGCAATAGACTCAGAGCCGTTCTTTGCCATTGGCAGGATAGATGTCATAACGTCCTCATAGGTATAGCCAAAAGCTTTCTGAAGTCTTTGTCTTTCCTCGTAGCCGTGTTCCTCTACCTTGATGTTTGGTATCTTGAGGTCTTTAAGTCTGACAAGGTTGCTGTCAAGCCACTCGCCGTAAGGCTGCTTTGAAGCATAGTATTCCTTAAGCTCGTCATCGTCGATAACTCTGCCCTGAACAGTATCAACAAGAAGCATTTTGCCTGGGCGAAGTCTTTCCTTTTCAACGATATTGTCTGATGGGATAGGAAGTGCGCCAACCTCAGATGAAAGGATAAGATTGCCGTCCTTTGTGATATAATATCTTGACGGACGCAGACCGTTTCTGTCAAGCACTGCACCCATGATATCTCCGTCAGAGAAAAGGATAGAAGCAGGTCCGTCCCATGGCTCCATCATAGTTGCGTAATACTGATAGAAGTCTTTCTTAGCCTGACTCATCGTGCCGTTGTTATCCCATGGCTCAGGGATCGTTATCATGACAGCCAGCGGCAGATCCATTCCACTCATGACCAAAAATTCAAGTGTGTTGTCGAGCATTGCAGAGTCAGAGCCTTCAGTGTTTACAACAGGTGTGACCTTATCAAGATCGCCCTTTAAATGCTCAGACTTCATCGTTTCCTCACGAGCGAGCATTTTATCAGCATTGCCTCTGATAGTGTTTATCTCACCGTTGTGAACGATCATTCTGTTAGGATGCGCCCTCTGCCAGCTTGGGTTTGTGTTGGTAGAAAATCTTGAATGTACCATAGCGATAGCAGACTCGTAGTCCTTATCCTGAAGGTCAGGGAAGAACTTTCTGAGATCCTGCACAAGGAACATTCCTTTATATACTATAGTTCTGCTTGAAAGCGATACAACGTAGGTGTCCTCATTTGACTGCTCGAACACACGTCTTGCAACATATAGCTTGCGGTCAAAGTCAAGGCCCTTTTTAACGCCCTTTGGACGCTTGATGAAGCACTGCATTATGGCAGGCATACACTGGGCAGCTCTCTTGCCAAGCACCTCAGGCTTTGCAGGAACGACTCTCCAGCCAAGGATCTCCAGACCCTCTTTTTCGGCGATTATCTCAAACATCTTCTTTGCCTGATTTCTCGCAAGCTCGTTCTGTGGGAAGAAGAACATACCAACGGCATAATCTCTCTCCTCGCCAAGCATGATCCCAAGCTCAGCGGTGGCGATCTTCTTAAAGAATTTATGTGAGATCTGAAGCAGGATACCTACTCCGTCACCTGTTTTGCCCTCTGCGTCCTTACCAGCACGATGCTCAAGCGTTTCAACGATAGTCAGTGCATTTGCAACAGTATCGTGACTCTTTTTGCCCTTAATGTTCACAACAGCACCTATTCCGCAGTTATCATGCTCGAATTTCGGTGAATACAGGCTTTTTACATTAGTCATATCCTCCATGCGTTCCATTTTTATCACCCTTTCCTGCCAAACTGTAAAAAAATTATAGCTTATCGTTCAGCAACGTATGTTATTTCACGGCTCATAGCCGATTTTTAGCTGTTTTTAACAAAAAACTTGCAGGAAGAAATTAAAATCCTGCAATCCTGCATAAATGCAAACAAACTCAAAGCGCAGTTTTTCGCACAAATGCAAGAAAATAGCCTTTTGCCGTCTTTTTTGACGGCTTAATCATTATAACACACATTACGGCAAAATGCAAGAGCGAATGATAAAACTTGCATAAAATCATTATTAATTTTTAGTTAATCGGTATACATATATAACTTATGATTTCATATCGCTTTCCTAGGTAAACCTTGCAAACTAACGTAACAACGCTCTTTTCAGCTTATTTACAGCCATTTTCAGTGGAGAATCGTACTCTTTGTAAAAATGCTGATAATCCTTAGAATTGTTCCAGTCACCGCCCCATTTCCAGCCGTGGCGCCTGAAAATGCAATAGCAAAGGTCTGTTCTGTCAATCTTGTGATCAAAAGTCTTATCACGGTCTGCATACTCTGCAGCATTTGCAGGCATGACCTTATTCCCCACTATATAAGGATTTATAAGTGGGTTTATGTCTATCGCCCTGCCGTAGCTGTGAGCCGAAATAGTGTTGGTACCAGCCACCACCCTATAGTTGAAGGCAGAGGAATTGTTATCCGCCATTGACCTTTCATCATCAGCGTCATACTCGTCCACGAGCCTGATTTTTTCTATCTCATAACCGCCCTCGAAAAGCTCATAGAAAATATCCAGAACCTCCTGTGCAAGCTTCCTCGCCACGATAAGCTCCCCCGACTGCACCTTATGCTCAAAGTCATAATATCTCACACGCAGATAGGCAAGGTCGCCCAGCTTCACATAGGGATTTTCCTTATAGGAAACGCCTTTGATACGCTCTATCACCTCATTTGGAAGCTCCTCAGCCGTAAAGCCCTCTCTGTATAATATCTTTTCCATAAAAAACACTCCTTACAAAAAGCGGTCAAGGCATGATACCTTGACCGTCCTTATTATTTATCCGCAGACTTGTAGTACATAACAACAGGTGTACCGTAAGGCACGTTGTCATAAACATATTTGGCGTCGTCATAGCTCATATTTATACAGCCGTGAGAGCCGTTGTATTTGTATATCTCACCGCCGAAATATCCGCCTCGCCACGTTGAATCGTGAAGACCTATTCCGCAGAGAGAAACGTTGTTCCAGAAGTTGCACTTTGGATCCCACTCGTCGCCGTCGGAATTTGTGTCTTTCATACGCTTGTTGGTCTCCTTTGACCACAGCTTATAAACACCGGGGAGAGTTGTTCTCGCCTTAGATGTGGTCTGACCTGAAACTATATAGGTATCGAGCTTTTTCTTGCCCTTTTCATAATACCACAAGTGCTGGTCGGTAAGGTCTATCTCAATATAAGTGTCGCCTATATCATCATCCTTGCTTCTCGCAGACTCAACGCCTGTAAAGTCATAATAACCGGTACTGTAATAGATAGGGTCTACCTTGTCAACGCTCTCGCCCTTTTCAAGCATATCCACAAGATCGTCACAAGTCTTTTCCTGATCTATCCACCAGCCGTATTTAGCATCAGAGCTTGTCGGCACGATTATGTCGCCCTGCAAAGTGGCGTGGAATTTTCTCTTAGTATTATATGTATCATACTTCTTTGCGAGCTTTTCCACATACTCCATGGCTTTCTTTCTGTCCACAGTGTAGCTTCCGTCATCTTTGAGCTTTATAATCTTCATAAGCTCCTGGCCCGTGAGAGTTTCTGTGGTGTAGTCAAAATCGTATGTGACAGAAAGCTGGAAAACATCATTTCGTTTCTTGCAATCGTCCTCAAGGTCTGCGCTCTTCACCTTTGGAAGAGAATAACAACCTGTGTCCTTGTCAAGCTCAACGCTAAGCTCACCTGCCGCCACGCTTTGCGTAACATAAGCTTCAAGCTTTTTCATATCGGTTATCTTGTTTCCCTGCACCTCAGGGGTGATAACATAAGCCGTCTTATCCTCGTTAAGGCCAAGCTTTGCATCGGCAGTTTCAACATCGCCCCAGTTTGCTTTCTCCACAAGCTTCTGAAGCTTCTCAACATCAAATGTGATGTCCTCATTAAAACTATAGGTGGAGTTCTGTATAAATCCAGAGAACCATGTTTTTCTGTTCACGCTGTCATAGATCTTCTGAAGCTCGTCCTTGCCGCTTAGTCTGTAATCAAAATCAGCTGTCTTGAAAACAACAGGCGTGCCGTCGATAGTTTTGACCGTAAGCTCATAAGGCATATCATTCACCCCGAGCAGGTCGCAAGCCTGTTCAAATGTCCTTCCACCCACGTCAACGCCATTCACTGTTGTGCCACTCAGAAATCTGTTGCTATAGTAAGCTCTTCCAATGAAATATCCTCCGCCCACAACTATCACGATAGCCGCTGCCGCAGTGCCGCAGATAATGCCGATATTGTTGCGCTTTTTCTTTCTTTTCTTATTCTTTGACGAACCTTTGACAGAGCTGTTTTTCTTCACAGATGTCGCAGGCTTTTTCGTTATCTTTGTGGAATTTTCCGTCATCAATTATCCTCCTGTACAAAATGACGTTCGGCATTTGCCGACAATGTATCAAGAATAATTATATCATGCTTTTTTCCTTTTGTCTATAGGATAGGCTGAAAAATTTGTCACAAAAAGAGTGCCGGATATTCTTATTTAATGTACAAATAAACGTACTGCAAACAAACTACACGCAAACACAGTAAAAAAATATCGGGCAGATAACTCCACCCGATACAATATCAGTCTTTTATATACTTGTTCTTGACCTCGCTGTAGGTCTTGCAGAAGCGGTCATGGGAGATATACGCTCCCCAGCTCATGTTATCGTCCACCTGAGGGTCCATAACATATACCTGACCGTTTATCGTTACCTCCACCCACATATGATAACCGTAACCGCCTGCCGCCATAGCGGTCTTGCCGTCAACAGTCTTTGCGTCAAAGCCTATGTAGTTGAGCATTGCGGCGTAAACGTAGGAATACTCTGTGCAAGTGCCGTAACCGTCCTCAAGAACAGCCTTGACAGGATTTGCCCAGCCGCCGTAATCGTAGACCGTGTTCTTTATAATATAATCGTAGCAAGCCACAGCCTTTTCGTAGTTTGTCATATCATCTGATACTATCTTATTGAGATATTTCAGAAGTATCTTTTCTTCCTTTGCACTGAGCGTCACCTTTGGATCAAGCACTGCAGAATTAAGTCGCTGTGCAGGGGTCTTGCCGTTGTCGACAACAGGCGCAGTTGTTGTAGTTGTAACAGGCTTTTTAGTTGTTGTCACCTTAGCGGTGGTGGTCTTTTTCTTGGTAGTAGTCACCGCAGGCGTTGTGGTCGTAACAGGGGCAGTTGTTGTCTTTGCAGTGGTAGTAGTTTTTGCAGTAGTAGTTTTCACTGTTGTAGTCTTTTTTGTAGCCTTTGAGGCAACAGTATCGCTGTCAGTAGTGCTGACAGGGGCGGAAGTAACAGCAGAAACCTTTGTTTCAGACTTTGAAGCCTGCTGAGTTTTCTTTGTCACAAGGCTTACTGATATGCTAAGCTTTGTGTCAGCGGAAGTCACGCTCTGCACTGCGGTAACTGACGCTGGCTTCTGTGATATTACAGAGGTCGTTACGCTCTCTGTTTTCAAAGCTGTTTCAGAAGCTGACTTTGTTGACTTTGTTGTTTCGCTTTTTGCAGTTTTTACAGCCTTTACAGCCTCAGTCTGAGAATTTTTCGCAGTTTCCTTGACGGCTGATGTTGTAAGAACAGTTGTGATATCCTCGATCTGCTCAGATGTTTCCTTGTCAGAAACAGCAGAAATGACCTTTGCATTTTCAGGCGGCATGACCGCACATGGCTGGATAACGTTTTTATCAAGTGTCGCAAAAGTCACAGCAGATACTGTCACAACTCCGCAGGCAGAAAGCACAGCCACACAGCGGGATATCCCCGACTTCAAATAACCCAATTCAGAACGCTCCTTTCAAATGTGATAAACTACACCATATTATAATGAATAAGGTTACAAAAGTCAAGGAGCATTGTAATCAAATTGTAATTTTCAAGCTGTTTTTTCGCTCGTTTATGAAGTTTATATGAACGTCAGGTTACAACCATTGTACATTTTATATCCCAGAAACTACAATAAGGGGTCTATTTTTATCACTTTTAACAAATTTCGCAAAACTTTTATTAATAATACCGAAAAACGGACACCTGCGTTACAAAAGCCCATATTTTCCACGATATTTTACATATCTATCCACAAAATCACCCACGCAAAAAAAGAACGCCGACACAAGCCAGCGTTCCCTTTTTGAAGTATATGAAGTATATATGGAGAAAAAAGTATATGTGTAAATTTCATCTTTTTGTCTTTCTCTTATCTTGATTATATGATACTCCGCCAATGTGACAGTTTTATGATAGTGTGCTGAAAACTAATACACAAAAAATAAGTGCAAAAAACGCCTGCCATATGACAGACGTTTTCTCTTAGTTTAAGTAAATTACTCAGCCTGAGGTGCTCCTACAGGGCAAGTACCTGCACAAGAACCGCAGTCGATGCACTCGTCAGCGTTAATAACACACTTACCATCAGCCTCGGAGATAGCTCCTACTGGACATGCGTCCATGCAAGCGCCGCAGCCGATGCACTCATCACTAATCTTATAAGCCATTTTCACAGACCTCCTTGCATAAATTCTACAAGTATCATATCAAATACTATACTTATATAATAACACATTTTCTGAAAAAATCAAGAGGTTTTCGGCATTTCATAAAAATTTCACATAGATTTTAAGTGATTTTTCAGTTAGTATTTACTAATCAGCTAGATGCTTGCCAATTCCTGCTGTGAGATAAGTGCAAATCCTGCTTCACTCAAAGCTTCCAGAGCGGCTGTAACGTTCTCTACTCTAAGGATAAGATAAGCCGTGTTTTCCTTAGTGTTTATGAATGCAGAATACATATACTCAACGCTGATGTTGTCATTGTAGAGAGCTTTCATTGCTTCTGAAAGTCCGCCTGGGCGGTCATTTATCTCCACTGCAAGCACCTGAGTGGTGGTAACGGAAAAGCCCTCTGTTTTCAAGGCTGAAACTGCTTTTTCAAAATCGTCAACGATAAGTCTGAGAATACCGAAATCCTTTGTGTCAGCAAGGGACATTGCACGGATATTCACATCATTATCCCCAAGTATTTTTGTAACGGCAGACAATCTGCCAGGTCTGTTTTCAATAAAAACCGAAAGCTGTTTTACTGTCATAAAATTACCCCCTGTCTTTTAGACAAGCTTTCTCTTGTCGATAACTCTTACTGCCTTGCCCTCAGAACGTGGAATGCTCTTTGGCTCAACAAGTCTTATCTTCGCCTTGATGCCAAGGATATTATGGATATCGTTGGATATCTTCTTTTCAAGATCCTCGATAGACTTGACAGTATCAGAGAACATATCGTCATTAAGCTCGACTCTTATCTCGAAAGTATCAGAATTGTTCACCCTGTCAACGACTATCTGATAGTTAGGGCTTGCCTTTGATATCTTAAGAAGCACTGACTCTATCTGTGATGGGAACACGTTTACGCCCTTAATGATGAGCATATCGTCGCTTCTGCCCATTGGCTTGCACATTTTGACGAGAGTTCTGCCACATGAGCATTTCTCTCTTGTAAGAATACAAATATCTCTTGTTCTGTATCTCAGCAGAGGGAAAGCTTCCTTTGTGATACTTGTGAATACAAGCTCGCCCTTTGAGCCTTCAGGAAGCACCTCGCCTGTGTCAGGGTCGATTATCTCTGCAATAAAGTTGTCCTCATTGATGTGCATACCAGACTGTGCTTCGCACTCGAAAGCTACGCCGGGACCGCTTGTTTCTGTCAGACCATAGATATCGTAAGCCTTGATACCAAGAAGATTCTCTATCTCATGACGCATTTCCTCCGTCCAAGGCTCAGCACCGAAGATACCAGCTTTGAGCGTAAGCTCCTCCGGCTTTATGCCCATTTCCTTTACAGTTTCACCTATATAAGCGGCATATGACGGAGTACAGCAAAGGATAGTCGAACCAAGGTCCTGCATGAACTGTATCTGTCTTTCTGTGTTTCCTGATGACATCGGCAGAGTAAGACAGCCCACCTTATGAGAGCCGCCGTTAAGACCTGCTCCGCCTGTAAAAAGTCCATAGCCATATGCAACGTGGCAAACGTCGTCTTTTGTTCCGCCTGCGGCAACTATAGCTCTTGCACAGCAATTTTCCCAAATGTCTATATCATGCTGAGTGTAGAAAGCCACAACTCTCTTGCCTGTGGTTCCGCTTGTAGAATGTATTCTCACGCACTCTGAAAGCGGCTTTGCAAGCAGACCGTAAGGATAAGCCTCACGCAGATCAGCCTTTGAAAGGAACGGCAGCTTGTGCAGGTCCTCAATGCCGTGGATATCATCAGGCGTTACGCCCTTTTCTTCCATAAGCTTCTTGTAGTATGGCACATTGTCCCAGACGTGCTTGACCTGCTTGACAAGTCTTTCACTCTGGAGCTTTTTCATGTCCTCGTGCGCCATGCACTCGATCTCTTCGTTCCAATATTTTCCCATTGGAACACACCTCCTGTTAAAATGGTTTCGGTCATATTACTCGGGTATCAACTTTGCACAAGTATCATACGCCGTACATATCTTCAAGCATTTTTATGCCTGTTTTCGTTTTGAACACCTTGTCACGGAAGCTTTTTATGCTCTCTTTGGAAAGGCTGTCCTCGAAAGCGTTCACAAGGAAATCCGCTTCCAAGAGTATCTGCCAGTCAAGCCCCTGGGCGCCCTCATAGGTGTGATGATGTGCGATAAGAAAGCACACCCTGTCTATGATATCCTCGTCAAAGTCAAGCTCTGTGAGCATTTTCCGTGCAGGCTCAGGACCTAACTGTTCCTGAAGCTTTCCGCCGCAGTGACCCTTGCCGTATCTCTCCTCCGCAGGCTTTATGCCCATATCATGCACCACCGACGCAACGTCAAGACAGTACATAGCGCGGATATCAAGCCCCTCTGCCCTGCCGATAACACGGGCAAAGGTATGCACCTTTATAAAGTGCTGTATACGCTTAGGGTCGCCGCTGAAAAACTCGGTCATTTTTATGATAAGACCGCTTATCTCGTCCATTATTTTACCTCTCTGCCGAGAGCGAACGCCTTTTTATTCAGTTCAAGGAACTTTGCAGGAACACAGTTTTCAAGAGCCTTCTGCCAAACGTCCTCGTCAAAAGCCATTTTAGTTGACACAACGCCCATGAGAACAACGTTTGAAGCCTTTGCAGTACCAGCCTGCTCTGCAAGTGCCAGTGCGTCAACAGCGATAACGTCAACGCCCTCTGCTTTAAGCTTGCCTATGATATCCTCAGGATAAACAGCCGCACCTGTGATAACAGGCATTGGGTCTATCTGCTGAGTTGAAGTGATGATATGTCCGCCCTTCTTGAGATATGAAACATATCTTGCGGCTTCAAGCTGTTCAAAGCTGATGATGATATCAGCTTCGCCTTTTTCAACTACAGGCGAGCATACCTCGCTGCCGTACTTAACGTATGTAACAACAGAGCCGCCACGCTGGCTCATTCCGTGTACCTCGCTGACCTTGACATCAAAGCCCTGTGAGAGAAGCACGTTTCCTATTATTCTTGACGCAAGCAGAGAGCCCTGTCCGCCTACGCCAACTATCATGATTGATCTTGTTTTCATTATTTACACCTCGAAATATATGTTATCATTAGTCGCAGATCGCACCCAGTTTACACATTTCCTTGCATATGCCGCAGCCTACGCACTGTGTATGGTCGATAACGCACTTGCCGTCATGGATAGATATAGCAGGACAGCCTATCTTCAGGCACTGCTTACAGCCAACGCACTTATCCTTGTTTACCTTGAGCGGTGGATTGTGCTTTACATATTTAAGAAGTGCGCATGGACGTCTTGAAATAATAACGCTTGGCTCTTCCTTGGCAAGCTCTTCCTTGATAACAGCTTCTGTTTCAGCCATGTGATATGGGTCAACGACTCTTACGCTCTTGATACCAAGTGAATGGCAGAGCATTTCAAGGTCAACGGCATAAGCAGGGTCGCCCTTAAGGTTTTTACCGGTTGTAGGGTTCTGCTGATGACCCGTCATACCTGTGATAGAGTTATCCAGAATGATAACAGTTGAATTTGTGGAGTTATATGCAACGTTCACAAGACCTGTCATACCGCTGTGCATGAATGTAGAGTCACCGATAACGGCAACAGACTTCTTCTCTGCCTCTGCGCCTATTGCCTTGTTGAAGCCGTGAAGTCCGCTGATAGAAGCACCCATGCAGATAGTTGAATCCATAGCACAAAGCGGTGCTGTTGCGCCGAGAGTGTAACAGCCGATATCGCCTGATACCATAACGCCCAGCTTATGCAGGCAATAGAACAGGCCTCTGTGAGGACATCCCGGACACATAACAGGAGGTCTTACAGGCACGTTATCCTCGAATGTGATATACTCAGGCTTCTCGCCAAGTATCTTTTCAGCAACAATAGACTGTGAGATCTCGCCCATAAGGCTGAAAAGTTCCTTGCCGATAACGTTCACGCCGTTCTTTTTGCAGTGTGTTTCGATAACATCGTCAAGTTCCTCGATTACATAGACCTTTTCGCACTTTGCGGCGAAGTCCTTTATTATCTGAATTGGCATTGGGTTTACGATACCGAGTTTGAGATATGAAGCCTTGTCGCCCAGAGCTTCCTTTGCATACTGATATGAGATACCGCTTGTGATAACGCCTATCTTTGTATCGTTCATCTCTACCTTGTTGAGTGGTGAAGTTTCAGCATAATCAGCGATAGCCTTCATTCTTGCCTCAACGATAGGGTGACGGCGGATAGCGTTACCAGGCATCATAACATACTTCTGGATATTCTTTTCATATGGGATATTCTCCCTTTCCTCTCTCTCACAAAGCTCAACGGCTGACTGAGAGTGAGAAACTCTGGTGGACAGTCTTACGATAACAGGAACATCGAACTTTTCAGAAAGCTCGAAAGCAGCCTTAGCAAACTCCTTGCACTCTCCTGAATCGGAAGGCTCTATCATCATTGTCTTAGAAGCGATAGCATGGTGACGTGAATCCTGCTCGTTCTGTGACGAGTGCATACCAGGGTCATCGGCGACAGCTATTACCATACCTGCCGTTACGCCTGTGTAGCCTGCTGTGTAAAGAGGGTCAGCGGCAACGTTAAGACCAACGTGCTTCATTCCGCAGAAGCTTCTTGCACCGCCTATAGAAGCGCCAAGAGCCACTTCCATTGCCACCTTTTCATTAGGCGCCCACTCAGCATATACCTCGTCATATTTTGCAACAGCTTCTGTTATCTCAGTTGATGGAGTGCCGGGGTAAGATGATACCACCTTACAGCCTGCCTCATACAGACCTCTTGCAAACGCCTCGTTTCCAAGCATTAGTTTTTTCATACAATAAATCTTTCCTTTCACTGCACCGACCATTTTTTCGTGGTCGGTAAAAATAAACAATAATTAAAATAGACACAAGTAATTATACCACAAATTTCACCAAAATGCAACAGCTTTTTTGATTTAAAGCACCAATAGAGTGTTACAAAAAGTTTGCTTACGGCAATTTTGTCAGTTTGCATAAAATATCAAGGGAGCTTCTGTGCAAAAATTTATGCCAGCTTACACGTTTTGAGCAACAAAAAATAAATCGCCGCCAGGCGATACCATAATTCCTCATTCCTCACTCCTCATTCCTCATTCCTCATTCTTGACACTCCTCATTCTTACCTCCTCACTTGTTAAAAAAATTGTACTTGAAAAAAGAGCATAAATGTTGTATAATAACAAGGTATACTTATATTTACGTTCGGAGGATATACATAATGAAAAAATACACACTTGACGAGGTCTACACTGCCGACATGACGGCGTTTCAGAGAGAAAGATATAACAGAGTTGCAGATGAATTTGAAAAGCTTTTCGGTGAAAAGCCAACTGCTTTCTTCTCAGCTCCGGGCAGAACTGAGGTAGGCGGCAACCACACCGACCACAACTTCGGCTGTGTTCTTGCGGCAGGCGTTTCACTCGACGTTATTGCTGCTGTCGCTCCTGACACCGAAGAGAACGTTATTACCATACAGTCTGAGGGCTTCCCAATGGACACTGTAAACGTTGATGACGACACTATCTACGAGGAGCAGAAAAACACATCAGCGGCACTTATAAGAGGTATGTCCGCAGGCTTTAAGAAGAATGGTCACAAGGCAGGGGGCTTCAAGGCTTATGCTACTTCAAACGTTCTGAAAGGCTCCGGACTTTCTTCATCTGCGGCTTATGAAGTGCTTATCGGCACTATCCTCAACGGTCTTTACAACGAGGGCGAGGTTTCTGCTGTGGAAATAGCTCAGATAGCTCAGTTTGCGGAAAATGTATATTTTGGCAAGCCGTCAGGTCTTATGGACCAAATGGCTTCATCAGTAGGCGGATTTATCACGATAGACTTTGCTGACGAAAAGCACCCTGTTATCGACTCTGTAAAGTTCGATTTCACAAAAAGCGGTCACGCACTGTGTATCGTTGACACAAAGGGCAACCATGCCGACCTCACCCCTGAATATGCGGCTATCCCTGCGGAAATGAAGTCTGTTGCAGCTTTCTTTGGCAAAAAAGTGCTGAGAGAGATAACAAAGGAACAGCTTCTTGAAAACATCTGCGCTCTTAGAGAAAAGTGCAGCGACAGAGCTGTGCTTAGAGCGCTCCACTTCTTTGACGATAACGAGAGAGTTGGCAAGGAAGCTTCCGCACTTTCAGAGGGCGACTTTGACGCTTTCCTGAGCCTTATCAATGAATCAGGCGATTCATCTTTCAAATATCTTCAGAACATCTATGCTTCTTCTGCCCCAAACGAGCAGGGTCTTTCACTTGCTCTGTATCTTGCAAAGCAGGCTCTTGGCGGTGAGGGTGCTTGCAGAGTACACGGCGGTGGCTTTGCAGGAACTATCCAAGCGTTCGTACCCGAAAAGAAGCTTGAAGGTTTCAAGACTGAAATGGAGAGAGTATTCGGTGAAGGCTCATGCTATGTGCTGTCCATAAGACCTGTTGGCGGCGTGCAGATCGACCTTTAATATAGGAGTTGTCATGAAAAATCCATTTGCAGGCTTGAAGAAAAAGCAGGTGAAGTTGCAGTTTTCCACCTGCGGAGAGATAATGATAGACGGACTTCCCTTTGCTTTCGGAGTGGAGAGTGCAGGGAAAGCGTCAGACAAAGGGCTTTGCGTTTCGATATCCGGTGAAGCTGTCAATGACGGACGTGTTACCTTTTCAAACCTTGAATACTACGAAAACCATGGCGGAAAGATAACCCTTGTGAAGCATGGCTTTTCACTTGTCACCAAAAAGGACGGCAAGAAAATTTATCAGGCGAAGTTTGCCAAAATACATATCACCGAAAAGGACACCTCAGTGCTTTTCAGAAAGCTCACCGAGGAAGAGGTCGTCCAACGGCTCAACTGCGAGATAGCTTTTAAGGTGACCCCTCATTTCAGCGGTGAGGACACACCCGAAGTCATGCTCACAGTTTATCCTTATGAAAATATGCTCACAGGGTCGGCTGTACAGTGGCTAAAGGTCACGTCTGACAAGGACTATTTTCTGCACAAATATTCTAATAAATAACAGGAGAGTTTATCCCATATGAGAATGA
>OGHW01001885.1_pt1 | contig 14794 bp, 13 predicted proteins | sample 1571641 | NCBI WGS metagenome assembly OGHW01 (sample SAMEA2582066, study PRJEB24529) | metagenome | biome: Human gut stool | place: China | collected 2011 | reverse complement strand
AACTCGCGTTCCATTCCTGAATGGGGAATGGACCTGCTCGTTTGATTTCGGCGGTTCAGGAATGGAACGCGAGTTCTATAAATCGAAAGGTTTTGACAAGAAGATCACTGTTCCCTTCTGCCCGGAAAGTAAATTGTCCGGTATTGGATATACGGACTTTATCAATCATTTCTGGTATCAGCGTCCGATCACGATCCCGCAGGAATGGAACGGAAAGAACATTCTGCTTAATTTCGGTGCGGTCTACTATAAATCGGAAGTCTATATCGACGGTGTTTTGGCTAACCGCCATTTCGGTGGGACTTCCTCGTTTGCCGTGGATATTACTTCTCTGGTAAAGCCAGGCCAGACACATAGTCTGGTTGTTTATGTAGAGAGCGACGTCCGTGGAGCCAAACAAGCAGCCGGCAAACAGAATCTGCAATACGCCTCTTATGGCTGCAACTACACCCGTACGACCGGTATCTGGCAGACGGTCTGGATGGAAGCGGTCCATCCGGAAGGATTGCAATCGGTTCAGCTTCTGACGGATATCGACCAGCAGCAATTGGTGGTCCGTCCCCGTTTCTATAAGGAAGCAGGTGGAAAATTGCAGGTGACATTGAAAGACAACGGCAAGGTGGTTGCTAGCCGGACGGTTTCGGCAAGTTCTCTGTCTTCTGTGGTTCTTCCAGTCAAGAAAATGAAGACCTGGAGTCCGGAAAGTCCTTTCCTCTACGATCTGGAGTACAAAGTATTGGATAAGAATGGAAATATAATTGATGAGGTCAATGGTTATGCCGGTATGCGCAAGGTGCATATCGAAGGCAATAAGATTTATCTGAACAATAAGCCTTACTACCAGCGCCTGGTGCTTGACCAGGGTTTCTATCCCGACGGCATCTGGACGGCTCCGAGTGACGAGGCGTTGAAACGGGATATCGAACTCTCTATGGAGGCGGGGTTCAATGGGGCACGCCTGCATCAGAAGGTTTTCGAAGAACGTTTCTATTATTGGGCGGATAAGATGGGTTATCTGACTTGGGGGGAAGCTTCCAGCTGGGGGATGGATTGTAACGATACGGAGACAGCTCGTAATTTTATTACCGAATGGAGTGAGATTGTGCAGCGCGACCGTAACCATCCGTCACTCCTGATCTGGACGCCGACCAACGAGGAGTTCTGGCCCGACCGTGTGCAATATCCGCGTTTGATGCACGACCTCTACAACCTGACGAAAATGATCGATCCGACGCGTCCTTTCCATGGGGCAAGCGGTGGAACGCATATCGCAACCGATATCTGGACCGTTCATAATTACGAACAGGACCCCGCCAAGTTGAAGGAGAAACTGTATAACGGTGGCAAACTGATGGAAGCTCCGAAATGGGAAATCCATCTGATGCCGATGAATATCGGTTACAACGGCCTGAAATATACCGACCAGTATGCTTTCCCGGAATACAAGAAGGACATGCCTTACTTGGTGGATGAGTTTGGCGGTATCAAATGGAATCCGTCGCAGCAGATGGAGAGCGCCCAGAATACATCCTGGGGATATGGCGAACCGCCTCGTTCCCTGGAAGAGTTCTATGCTCGTCTGGAAGGCCAGGTGGATGCTGTGCTCTCTCTCTCAAATGATATTTGGGGCTATTGCTATACGCAGCTTACGGATGTGGAACAGGAGCAAAACGGTATTTATTATTACGACCGTACTCCTAAGTTCGACATGAAGCGTATCCACGCCATTTTCAGTAAGACACCAGAATCAAAATAATAACGGACTAAAAATCAATTAGGGGGCAGGGAATATCCTTGTCCCCTAATTTTTTTTGTGCCTATTCGGAGCGTTGTTTCTCAAAGTGGTAGGGAAAATGCAAAATGATCCTATCCGGACTCTGCCCGTTCTCAAGAAGCAACTGATCCGGAACATACCATAAACTATCTCGGAAGTCATAGTAAACTAATTCAAGGCATATAGCATATTATTTATATGTAGTACTACTTATCACGAATACGTAGTACTATCTATCATCAATTGGTAGTACTACATATAGGCGATTGGTAGTGACTGCCAATAGATACTTTGCTATATGTTATCATTTAGTTCTTGAGGTGTTTGGAGTTAGTTGATGGCATGAAACGAGTTAGTGTACCAGTTATCTACAGACCGATGTCATTTTAGTCATTTGTCCAGCCATGTTTTGATACGTTTGTTCATTGGCTTTTCAAAATAGTAGTAGGAAAGCAAACTAAGCAGGACGATGATACCGAATAGAACCGGAACAGCAATATACCACGCTATATGGAAACTGCTTCCTTTCTGCCATTCCGAATAGGTGAGCAGGACAAAAAGATGAATCAGATAAAAACTATAGCTGATCTCGCCTCCTATTATTAAAAGGCGGTTGGACAGGATACGCGAGACGTGACCTTTTTGCAGGGCGAAACTGATCAGGATCATTGCTACCGGAAACCAGTAGTAACAGGAGTACCGATATACTTTAGGTATTTCAATCGCATAGAAATAAAAGGCGAAAAATAAGGCTATGGAGGCTGTTTCGATGATAGTCCCTTGAGACAAAGAAATGTTTTTGTCTTTCAGCCGGTCATATAGCTGGAATAGAAGCATACCGGCAATGAAGTCCGGAAGCCGGGTGATCGGATTCACGTACCAATATCCTTTAATGTCGTTTTCCGGAGTAAAATACATGCCGGCAACGACCAAGATCGCAGCTATTATGAAAACGCAGAGCAGGCGTTTGTAATTTCTGGTTAACGGTATAAGGAAAGGGAAACAGAAGTAAAAAAGCTGTTCGCAACATAGGCTCCAGGAAGGGCTGTTGAATGAGAAGAAATAATCGGCTTTGGGTATGTAACCGTTTGTCAGTGTGAGCGAAGCCAAGAAGTGCTTGAACCAATCCGTTGCCCCCGATGCGGTTACATAGTTTCCCAATACGACGGCGATTAATAAGGTCAGCCAGTGCAGCGGATAAATACGTGCTATGCGGGCCACCCAAAAGGTGCGTTTGGTTATCTTGTTTTCGCTTAGCCGCTTTTGATAATTGTAAGCTATGATGAAGCCGCTCAATACAAAAAAGAAACTGACGCCGACAAATCCTTCTTTGAAAAAATGGGTACTGAAAAAACTGTCTATCACGTAACAGTGTGCCCCAAAAACCATTATTGCGAATATAAACCGCAGTGATGTTAAAGAATCAATCATAACTTCGCATTTGTTTGTTATCTTTCCTTCAGTTTGTTATTTATCAAGAATCCGGCAGAGCTGTTAGCCTGTCTTTCTTTTTGTATGGCGTAAATATATGAATTTAATTTCGGTTTCAGAGTAGATAGCTTGTTGGTATCGATTGTAATCAGTTTTCTTTCTCCTTGGTTTTATAGGCTTTTCTTAACATTCTGCGGGGGAGGAGCCGTATTGTTTAAATCAATTATAATCTGTAACTTTGCCGGATAAACAGAATTTGTAATGAAATATAATACAGAAGAAAAGAAATTGGTTATGCCCGAATATGGACGCAATATACAGAATATGGTAGACTATTGCATTACCATTCAGGACAGGGAAGAACGTAAACGCTGTGCAGACACAATAATCAACATCATGGGAAACATGTTTCCCCATTTACGCGATGTAAACGACTTCAAACATATTCTTTGGGATCACTTGGCTATTATGGCCGACTTCAAATTGGATATCGATTATCCGTACGAGATCGTAAAGAAAGAAGACCTTTACTCACGTCCTCCGCGTATACCTTATAACAATTCGCGTATACGTTACCGTCATTACGGCAAGACGCTTGAGAAAATGATCCAGAAAGCAACCGAATTCGAACCGGGTGTGGAAAAGGACCAGTTGATCAAATTGCTGGCTACCCAAATGAAGAAATCGTTCCTTACCTGGAACAAGGAGTCCGTAGACGACCGAAAAATTTTTAAGGACCTTGACGAATTGTCTGAAGGTCGGATCATCTTGGATGAAGAGGTACATAAGCTGGCGGAAAGCCGTGATATACTCGCTCGCAACAATACGAACAACAAGAAAAACTATTCACGTAAAGGCCGATGAGTTCATTTGTCATAGAAGGCGGTTACCGGTTGTCCGGTGAGATTGTTCCGCAGGGCGCAAAGAATGAAGCCTTGCAGGTCATTTGTGCAACATTGCTTACGCCGGAAAAAGTGACAATCCATAATGTACCGGATATCCTGGATGTGAATAACCTGATACAACTCCTGCGCGACATGCAGGTGAAGGTGGAGCATCCGGCTGCCGATACCTATACATTTCAGGCCGATGCTGTCGACTTGAACTATCTGGAAACGGACGAGTTTTTGCGTAAAAGTGGTTCCCTGCGCGGTTCGGTGATGATAGTCGGTCCTCTGGTTGCCCGTTTTGGCAAGGCTTTGATCCCTAAGCCGGGAGGCGATAAGATCGGACGCCGTCGTCTGGATACTCACTTTGTCGGTATTCAGAAGCTGGGGGCTTGCTTCAGTTATGATCCTGACCGCCAGCTCTACGAAATAGAGGCGAAGAAGCTGAATGGCGCCTATATGCTGCTTGATGAAGCTTCAGTGACCGGTACGGCCAATATCTTGATGGCGGCCGTGCTTGCAGAAGGAAAAACAACGATTTATAATGCCGCTTGCGAACCTTATCTGCAACAACTTTCTTCCATGCTGAATCGTATGGGAGCTCGCGTTTCGGGTGTCGGCTCCAATTTGCTGACAATAGAAGGGGTTGAGGTGTTGGGGGGCACTACACATACGATCTTGCCGGATATGATCGAGGTAGGCAGTTTTATCGGAATGGCCGCTATGACCGGTTCCGACATCACGATCAAAAATACAGGCTATGATATGTTGGGGATTATTCCCGATTCATTCCGCCGTTTGGGAATTACGGTCGAACAGATCGGTGACGATATCCATGTCCCGACACACGATTCTTATCAGATCGAGACGTTTATCGACGGCTCCATTATGACGATTGCCGATGCTCCCTGGCCGGGACTGACGCCGGACTTGCTGAGTGTCTTCCTCGTTGTGGCGACGCAGGCTGTCGGCAGTGTGCTGATCCATCAGAAGATGTTCGAAAGCCGTCTCTTCTTTGTCGACAAACTGATCGACATGGGAGCGCAGATCATTCTTTGCGATCCGCACAGGGCGACTGTGATCGGGTTGGGCAATCGTTTCAAACTGCGTGGTTCCAATATGGTTTCTCCGGATATTCGTGCCGGCATTGCTTTGCTGATTGCGGCGATGAGCGCCGAAGGAACCAGCCATATCCACAATATCGACCAGATAGACCGTGGATATCAGAATATTGACAAACGGTTGAACGGCATCGGGGCTCGTATTACCCGACTTTAAACATTCTTGTCATGATTAAGAAAGAAGATGTTTTCAAGATAGGGCAGTTTGCCAAACCTCACGGTATAAAGGGGGAGATCGCGCTGGTTACGGACAGTGATGTTTTTGACGATTCGGACGATCCGTATATCATATGCGAGATGGATGGGATTCTGGTCCCTTTTTTCATCGAGGAATACCGCTATAAGACGGATACCGTTATCCTTCTGAAGTTGAAGAATGTGGACGACGAGAAAGCGGCCCGTGAATTTTCCAACCGCGAAGTCTTTTATTCGCTCGATGAAGTGGACAGGGACGACTTGGTGGGAGATATGACATGGGATAGCTTTATCGGTTATCGGGTCATAGACGAACATCATGGCGAAATTGGCGAGATTACTGATGTCGACGAGTCTACCATCAATGTCCTTTTGCAGATCGACCATAACGGCGAAGAACTGTTGTTGCCTGCCGCCGAGGAACTGATCTTGTCTGCCGATCATGAGAATAAGACGCTGGCCGTTTCCGTTCCGGAAGGTCTGTTGGATTTATGAAATTGACGAATACACATGGCACAAAAGCAAAGACGAACAAATAAGAAATCATTCTGGCACCGGATTAGGTTTAAATACAAACTGTCTTTCTTCAATGAAGGAACGCTGGAGGAAGTATGGTCTTTCCGGTTGTCACAGCTTTCCGCATTTGCGATGTTGGCCTTGTTTGCTTTCTTGCTGATCGCTTTTACTGCCTTTATCATTATTAAGACACCGATACGGAACTATCTGCCGGGTTATCTGGATGTGGAAGTTCGTAAGGAGATCATGCAGAATGCCTTGCGTGCCGATTCGCTGGAAAGGATGATCCAGATACAATCTCTTTATCTGAATAATGTGGCAGGTATTCTGTCGGGGACGATGCCGATCGATTCGATTCGAGAGATCGATTCGCTGGCACGAGTGAACCCTGACTATGAGATTCCTCAAACGAAGGAGGAAAAGAAGTTTGTAAAGGATTTTGAAGAGGCGGAGAAATACAACTTGGCTGTCCTGGACCCGAATCCGGTTCCTACTGATGGTGTCTTTTTCTATAAGCCTGTAGATGGAGTGGTTTCTTCTCATTATGATGCTAATATCCGGCATTATGGTGTCGACTTGGTTGCAGCCCCGAAGGAAAGCGTGCTGGCGACGTTGGATGGCACGGTGGTCTTTGCTGGCTTCGATCCGAACTCCGGGAATGTGATACAGGTGCAGCATAGGAATGGTTTTTTATCTATTTATAAACATAACGAATTATTGCTGAAAGAGGTGGGCGACCGCGTCGTCGCGGGAGAGGCCATTGCTCTGGTAGGCAATACGGGGAAACTGTCGACCGGTCCCCATCTCCATTTCGAGTTGTGGTATAAAGGTGGCCCAGTCAATCCCGAAGAATATATAGCATTTTAATACGCATGAAAAGAAACTTGGCCATATTAGGTTCTACAGGTTCTATCGGAACACAGGCTTTGGAAGTAGTCAGCGAACATCCCGACCTTTTTGAAGTATATGCTCTTACTGCCAATAATCAGGTGGATCTGTTGATTAATCAGGCACGTAAATATATGCCTGAAGTGGTGGTAATCGCCAACGAGCAGAAATATCCCGAATTGAAGGAGGCATTGGAAGACCTTCCCATCAAGGTATGGGCGGGTTCGGATGCCATTGCCCAGGTCGTCCAGTCGGAACCGATCGATATGGTGCTGACGGCAATGGTGGGATATGCAGGACTGAAACCGACGATTGCCGCGATCAAAGCTGGTAAGGCGATCGCATTGGCAAACAAAGAGACGCTGGTGGTGGCCGGCGAACTGATCACGGCTTTGGCTGTCGAGCACAAAGTGCCTATCCTGCCTGTCGACTCTGAACATTCTGCCATTTTCCAGTGTTTATCGGGAGAGTGTGAGAATCCGGTGGAAAAGATATTGCTGACGGCTTCCGGCGGCCCTTTCCGTACCAAGACAATGGAGGAACTGGCAGTTGTGACCAAGGTACAGGCGTTGAAGCATCCCAACTGGAGTATGGGGGCGAAAATCACGATCGACTCGGCATCGATGATGAACAAGGGGTTCGAGATGATAGAGGCGAAGTGGCTGTTCGGGGTTACGCCGGAACAGATACAGGTCGTGGTGCATCCGCAGTCAGTGATCCATTCGATGGTTCAGTTTGGAGATGGTGCGGTGATCGCCCAGTTGGGGATTCCCGACATGAAACTTCCGATCAGCTATGCTTTCTCATATCCCAAGCGGTTACACTGCAAAGCGCCCCGGCTGGATTTCACCCGATATGCAACGCTTACTTTCGAGGAGCCGGATATGGAGCGTTTCCGTAACTTGGCGTTCGCGTTCGATGCAGTCAGGAAAGGTGGTAATATGCCTTGTATCTTGAATGCTGCCAACGAAGTAGTGGTCGCTGCTTTCCTGCGTGACGAGATCGGCTTCTTGCAGATGAGTGACGTTATCGAAAAAACAATGGCGAAAGCCACCTTCATCCCTGTTCCTTCTTACGAAGATTATGTGGCGACGGATGCGGAGGCGAGAAAAATTGCAGAGCAATTTTTTAATTGATAATTAGGAGAGAAAATATTATAAAGAAAGATAATAGATAATAATTAAGAACAAGACGATTGAGGATGGACAAGGGACAAGAAGGAGTATCGAAGGTATTTAATTGTCAATTGTTCATTGTCAATTGTCAAGAGACAAAGTATGGAGACATTTTTAGTTAAGGCTCTACAGCTCATTTTGAGTTTATCGATATTGGTGTTGGTCCACGAATTCGGACATTTTATCTTTGCCCGTATCTTTAAGGTTCGGGTGGAGAAATTTTACCTTTTCTTTGACCCGTGGTTCTCGATTTTCAAGTTTAAGCCTAAAAACAGTGATACGGAGTATGGGGTCGGCTGGCTTCCTTTAGGAGGTTATTGCAAGATATCCGGTATGATCGATGAGAGTATGGACAAGGAGGCGATGGCACAGCCGCCGAAGCCTTATGAGTTCCGTTCTAAGCCTGCCGGACAACGGTTGATGATCATGGTTGCCGGTGTGTTGTTTAACTTTTTGTTGGCGCTGTTTATTTATTCGATGGTGTTGTTCACTTGGGGGGATACGTTCCTGCCGTTGAAAAATGTGAAGGCGGGTATGGATTATAGTGAGACTTTCCATAACGTTGGATTCCAGGATGGTGATATCTTGCTGAAAGCGGACGATACGGAGTTGGAGCGTTTCGGAGAGGATTGTTTCCGCCGTGTACTCAATGCACAGACCGTAACGGTTTTGCGTGGTGGTGTTGAAACGGTAATTCCTATCCCTGAAGATATGGCACAGCGTGTTATGCGGGATAAGAAAGGATTTGCCTCCTATCGTTTCCCGATGGTCGTGCGTGAATTGGGTAAGACGGAAAGTGGCGAATCACCTGCCGCAGTTGCCGGTTTGCAACCGGGAGACAGTATCGTTTCTATTAATGGCATCGTAACCCCTTCTTTCTATGAGGTAGGTGAAGTGCTTGCACAAAATAAGGATAAGGATGTATTGGTCGGTTTTTATCGTGCCGGTATCCCGCAGACATTGACGCTGCATACGGATACGGCCGGGAAAATGGGTATTTATTCTGTTTCGCCTTTTGATATGTATCAGACGGTGACTCGTAAATATGGTTTCTTCGAGTCTTTCCCTGCCGGTGTTATGTTAGGTGTGAACACACTGAAAGGGTATGTCAGCGACATGAAATATGTCTTTACGAAAGAAGGAGCTTCCAGCCTGGGAGGGTTCGGTACGATCGGCAGTCTGTTCCCGGCGGAATGGGATTGGCATTCGTTCTGGATGAAAACGGCTTTCCTTTCTATCATCCTCGCCTTTATGAATATTCTGCCGATTCCGGCTTTGGACGGCGGGCATGTGATGTTCCTACTCTATGAAGTGATTGCACGCCGCAAGCCGAGTGACAAATTCCTTGAATATGCACAGGTTACCGGGATGTTCCTGTTGTTTGCTTTACTGATCTATGCGAACGGAAACGACATTTTCAGGTTCTTCTTCAAGTAGTGAAGTAAATGATATATGAATAAACAGCCGCTTATCATTCTTTTAACAGAGATGGATAAGCGGCTGTTCTTGTAAAGAGACGCCTGTTTAAGCTGAGGCATCATTCAAAACACCGATGCTTTGATTTCAAAACACCGGTGTTTTGAAAAGGAGGGGTAGAGGAAGCTTAGAACAGGCTGCTGATATCTATGTCTGCCACTCCTGCCGTTGCTTCCGGAAGTGTGATAAGGGCAGTATCTGGAAATACCTTTTCCAGATATTGGGTGAGGTATTCCAGGGTGTTGGCGGTTATCTGTTCGTCTGTTGGCGGATAAAGGTTGTAAACAACCGTTCGGACCGGAATTCCGTATTGTTTGCAGGTGTAGAGACTTAATAATGTATGGTTGATGCTACCTAATTTGCCGGATGTCACCAGGATAACCGGGTATCCTTGCTCTTTTACATAATCGATGGCGAGCGAATGAAAATCGTTCGGAACCATTAATCCGCCTGCACCTTCCAGCAAGACGTACTCATATTTCTCTTGTAGGCGGCGGGTTGCCTCGGTGATGACGGAGAGATCGATTGTCTTCCCGTCTTTCTCTGCAGCCATATGGGGAGAGCAGGGATAGGTGAAGATGTAGGGGCAAGTTAATCCAGCTTTATCCTCTTCGGTGAAAGGGATTCCCTGTATTTTCCGGTGCATTTCGATATCTTCCGAGACTTCTGTGCAACCCGTTTGAATCATTTTCTGGGTGATGACTTTTTTCCCTTTTTCGGCCAATGCGCATGCAATCATGCCGGTGGCGAAAGTTTTACCGATATTGGTATCGATTCCTGTAATAAATAAGACTGTTCCTTTCATATCCTTTTTTATTTTTTGGTTGCTAATATATAAAACGGGCGGTATGTGAGTCTCACTTGGCCGTCGGTTGTCGCGAACTGTTCCGCATATTGCTGGCAGAATGATTCTTGCCGGCCTTTTGTCCAACAGCCGTTTCCGGTCGCTGTGACGCCCGTTGCTTTGAGGTGTCTCAGTACGTCCAGTGGGGTTTTGAAGGTAAGGACGATCGTATCCTCTTCCTGATGCAGCAGATTGAAATCTGCTGCGGATAGCCACCCTACAAGTGTATCGGAGGTTGGGTACACAAGTCCTTTTCCTGTCAGTTCTTTGATCTCGTACAGGTTGCCGGGGACAAAAGTGCTGAACAGGAGTAATCCTTGCTGCATCAGCAGTCCCGACAGTTTATGGAGAAACGTTTCCGGTTCTTTCATCCACTGGAAAACAGAGGCGGATGCAATCAGGTCAAACTTGCCGGGAAAGGATAGTGTTTCGGCATCCCCGGCTATGAAGTGGGGAGGAGAACCAGGGAAGAGCTGCTCTATCTTTTCCTGGCAGTCCTCGCAAAGATCATTCAGTATCCATTCGTCAATATGGCATTGTTGTTTCAGCATTCCGGTGAATCCGCCCGTGCCACAGCCAATTTCCAGCATCCGTTTGTAACGGACATTCGCCTGATGAGGGAGGAGAGAAGCGAGTTTCCGACTGATACGGTGTTGGGCATCGGCATGGTTGTCGTAGCTGGACAAAGCACGTGTAAAGCGGATATGTATCTGTTTAGCTTCTATTGCTTCCATATTTCGTTCCATTGTTTCCATAAATAAAAAGGATAGTGCGGAGCTTCTATCTCGGTTATAGGACAACGGCCTTGCCAGAAGGCACGCAGATTCTCGGTAGGAAAGATCCGGTCGTTGGAGGAGATGAGAGCTTGTGTCCATCCGTTAAACAAGGCGGAAGCTGGTGAGGCTTTCTTTATTTCGACGTACAGATACTCCAATTCTTCCCGGATGTCGGCGAGCGGACGAGGCGGTATCTGCTCATAGGCTTGCAGAATATCCCGTTTGCCGCACATGCGCCGGCTGAAGCGTCGCATGCCTTCTTCGGTTACGTTATCCAATGTTCCCCGGAAGATCGTTTCCGGGATACCCCACCGGTCATGGACGGGGCAGGGAGTCCCGTTGACGGCAATGGCTTCGGTGAAGGATACAGGCTTTTTACCAAACACGACCGAAGCAGCCCATACACCTAATGACCAAGCTATCAGTCGGATTTTCCGGTATCCGGAAAGGGTTTCTCTTTCAAAATCCATTCCCCGGTAGTCATAGCAAATCCAAAGATCCGTATCCGGTTCCGTTTCCAGCTGCCGGAATACTTCAGGAGAAGCTGCCCAGCCTGAAAAGACGAGAAGAAGTTGGCTGTTGCCTGTTTTTGTTTGTTTATATATGTTCATGCTTTTGATTTATGAATTTTGATTTATGAATGGTGAATTATAGTTTGTGTGTTTTGATATAAATCATAATTCATTAATCATAAATCTGATCTCCTCTTCAGTTATGTCGGCTGTTAATGAGAAGCGTATCCGCGCTGTCCCTTTGGGGATTGTGGGAGGGCGGACGGGGAGGCAGTAGAAACCTTTCCGCTGCAGGTAGAGACTTGTCTGGATACAGTCTTCGTTTTCTCCAATAATGAAAGGAATGATGTGGCTTGCCGATATTTCTCCCCCTTTTCCTTTCAAGGCCTCTGAAAGCAAGTGGCTGGTAACGGCCAGACGATGCCGTTCGTCGGTAAAGCTGGGAAGTCTCTCAAACAGAAACTTTGTCCAGGCGATTTGAGCAGGTGGGAGTGCCGTGCTGAATATCAGAGGGCGCATCGTATTGATCAGATATTCCCTAACCGTCCGGCTGCACAACAGATAGGCACCCATTGATCCCAAAGCCTTTCCGAAGGTACCGACCAAGAGGTCTATATCGCGGATGCAATCCTGCTCCTCAGCGATTCCCAAACCGTTTTCCCCTCTTACACCGATAGCATGCGCCTCGTCTACATAAAGCCATATATTCGGATATCTTTTCTTTAAGGATACCAGCCGGCCGAGATCGGCGATATCTCCATCCATGCTGAAAATACTTTCCGTGACGATAATAATTTGCTCGTATGCATGTACGTATTTAACCAATAGCTGTTCCAGATGCTCATAATCGTTGTGACGGTAACGTTGGTAAGGTACGCCGCTCAGCAGAATCCCGTCGATGATACTCGCATGTACCAGTTTGTCCGCCAGGATCAACGACTGTTTATCCGTCAAGGCGGGAAGTATTCCGGTATTGGCATGGTAACCGCTGTTGAACAGCAGGGCGGCTTCGCGTCCGAAGCGGTTGGCCATCAGTTCTTCCAGCTCGGTATAGACCATGAAATTCCCAGTCAGTAACCGGGATGAAGAAGAAGAGAACGGCAGGCCGCTTTCTTGTAACTGTCCGATAAACTCGTCCCGAAGATCCTGCCGGGACGAGAGTCCGAGGTAGTCGTTGGAAGATAGGTTGAGCATTGTCTGCCCCTCTTTTTCGATCCATTTGCCACGATGGACGATATCAGGAAGACTGCGCAGATTACCGGAAGCCCTTAGTTTCTCCAATATGTCGTTATAATCTTTCATCTTATTTTGAATCTAATACGGTTAACAGCCCTTTTGTTAATTTAGACAATTCCTCTTTTTGAATGATAAAGGGTGGCATCAGGTAAACCAACTTACCGAACGGGCGGACCCAGATGCCCTCTTCGACAAAACGTTTTTGTAAGACGGCCATATTTACCGGTTCTTTCATCTCGATCACCCCGATGGCTCCCAACACACGTACCTCTTGTACGTCGGGGAAAGATGCGGCAGGAGCCAGTTCTTCCCGAAGCTGTGACTCTATGGCCTTCACCTTTTCCTGCCATCCGTTTTCCAACAGGAGCGAGACCGATGCCGATGCGGTTGCACAGGCCAATGGGTTTCCCATGAAAGTGGGCCCGTGCATGAAACACCCTGCCTCGCCACTGCAAATCATATCGGCTACGGGTGTACTGGTGACGGTTGCCGACAGTGTCATGTAGCCTCCCGTCAATGCCTTGCCGATGCACATGATGTCCGGTTCCACCCCGGCCCATTCCCAGGCGAAAAGCCGCCCGGTCCGTCCGAACCCCGTTGCGATTTCATCAAAGATCAGCAATACCTGATATCGGTTACACAATTCATGTGCCGCTATCAGGAATGTGGGTGAATAGAAGTACATGCCACCTGCTCCTTGGACGACAGGCTCGAGGATCAGGGCGGCGATCTCTCCTGCATGTTTCTCAAACAAGTCTTTTAAAGGTTCAATCGCCTTTTCGTCCCATTTTTCCCCGAATCTGACGGAAGGCTGGGGTATAAAGTATTGTACAGGCAGGCTTCCGGAAAAGATCCCATGCATGCCGGTAACCGGATCGCAGACAGACATTGCGTGCCAGGTATCTCCATGATAGCCGCTTCGGATGGTCGCGAAAGCATATTTTTTTTGTTTCCCTTGTGACTGCCAATATTGGATGGCCATCTTCATGGCGACTTCCACTGCAACGGAACCGCTGTCGGCAAAGAATATCTTTTGCATGGAAGGAGGCAGCAACGGGAGCAACTTGGCTGCCAGTTCTACTGCCGGTTCGTGGGTAAAGCCTCCGAACATGATGTGGCTCATCTTGTCCAGCTGTGCCTTGGCCGCAGCATTCAACACCGGATGATTATAACCATGCACGGCCGCCCACCATGATGACATGCCGTCGATCAGCTTTCGGCCGTCTTTCAGGGTGATCATAACCCCTTCTGCTCGTTCGACCGGATAGACCGGAAGCGGATCGATTGTCGATGTATACGGATGCCAGATGTGTTCCCGGTCAAAGTGTAGTAATTCTTCTGTCGTCATCTTTCCCAGTCTGTATTTTCGGTTAATGAATATCCTTCGGAGGTGAAAAGAGCTTTGTCTTCCGTTACCCGGCTTCCGATCGTTGTCAGTAGGTCGCCGATGATCGCCGAATTGATACCTATATAAAGAGCCTTGCGCTGTATCTTTTCACTTAGTTGGGCCCGTCCGCCCGAGAAGCGCAGGTAAGCACTCGGATTGATGAAACGGAACAGGGCGATCGTGGTCAGGAACTCTTCGTCCGTCAGAGGTTGTGCCTTTTCCAACGGTGTGCCGGGTATCGGTTGCAGGAGGTTCAGCGGGATAGAGAGAATCCTTTCCTTTTGAAGCAATAAAGCCATCTCGATACGTTGCTCTACCGTTTCACCCATCCCGATTATCCCACCTGAACAGATACGGAAACCTATTTCCCGTGCCGTCCGGATCGTTTCTAGTTTCTGTTCCGGCGTGTGGGTCGTACAAAGGGTGCGGAAGTAGGAGGGGGCTGTTTCTATATTGCAATGGTAATTTTCCGTTCCGCTGTCGTAAAGGGCTTGCAGCTGCTTATGGTTTAGGAGTCCCATCGAGGCGCAACATTTGATATCGCAGGTTCGCTTGATACGGCGTACGGTCTCTGTA
>OGHW01001866.1_pt1 | contig 14939 bp, 10 predicted proteins | sample 1571641 | NCBI WGS metagenome assembly OGHW01 (sample SAMEA2582066, study PRJEB24529) | metagenome | biome: Human gut stool | place: China | collected 2011 | reverse complement strand
GGCGGACAAGCCCGCTGGCCGCCGTAAGAAGGCAGTAAAGGCTTCGACTGAACCCGCAGCCGATGAATCTCCGGCGGATTCCGCCGAGGCCAAGGCCGCAGTGGAGGCGCTTGACGCATTGGGCGGAGCCCCGAAACAGCGTCGCGAGCGCCGCGAGCGTCGTGATGCCGAAGGCGGAGCCGACCTGCTTGCCGAACTCGATATCGATGGTGCCCAACCGAAGCAGGAGGATCGTCGTCGCCGTCGCAAGGACGATTTCGACAACGAGCCCCGCCGTCGCCGCCGTACTCCCGTGGAAGAGACGAAGGATGAGGATGTCGTGCGCGATCTCGATGACATTCTCGCCGCTCTGCCCGCGCAGAACGATGCCGAAGACAATCACCACGCCAATGCCGAGGATGGCGAGTACGCCCGTCATGGCCGTGGCCGCAATGAGCGCGATCGCAACAACGACCGCACCGACCGCCGCGGACGCCGCATGCGTGGACGCGACCGCGACTTCGACGACCGTGAGGATCGTCGTGGCCGTGATGCCGATCGCAACGAGCGTAACGAGCGCAACAACGACCATGCCGAGCGCGAGCAGCGTCGCGAGGAGCCGAAGGAAGACCTCGTACCGGTCGCCGGCATCGTCGACGTGCTCGAATCCTACGCATTCGTACGCACCTCCGGCTACTTGCCGGGACCGAATGACGTATACGTCTCCATGGGCCAGGTCAAGAAGTACGGTCTGCGCAAGGGCGACGCCGTGCACGGCTCCATCCGTACTCCGCGTGAGGGCGACCGTCGCAACCAGCGCCAGAAGTTCGTGCCGCTGCAGTCCATCGACTCCATCAACGGGCTGTCCGTGGAAGAGGCGATGAATCGTCCGCAGTTCAACAAGCTGACCCCGCTGTATCCGCAGGAGCGTTTGAAGCAGGAGACCACGCCGAACAAGCTCACCGGCCGTCTCATCGACATCGTGGCGCCGATCGGCAAGGGACAGCGCGGCCTGATCGTCTCTCCGCCGAAGGCCGGCAAGACCATCACCCTGCAGAACATCGCCAACGCGATCGCCACCAACAATCCGGAAGTCCACTTGATGGTCGTGCTCGTGGACGAGCGTCCGGAAGAGGTCACCGACATGGAGCGTACCGTGCAGGGCGAGGTCATCTCCTCGACCTTCGACCGCCCGGCCTCCGACCACACCACCGTCGCCGAACTTGCCATCGAACGTGCCAAGCGCCTCGTGGAGCTCGGTCAGGACGTGGTCGTGCTGCTCGATTCCATGACCCGCCTCGCCCGCGCCTACAACATCGCCGCACCGGCTTCCGGCCGCATCCTGTCCGGTGGCGTGGACGCCCAGGCCCTGTACCCGCCGAAGAAGTTCTTCGGTGCCGCCCGCAACATCGAAAACGGTGGCTCCCTGACCATCATCTCCTCCGCACTGGTGGAAACCGGTTCCAAGATGGACGAGGTGATCTTCGAGGACTTAAAGGGCACCGGCAACATGGAGCTGCGTCTGAGCCGCGAGCTTGCCGACAAGCGCCTGTTCCCGGCCATCGACGTGAATGCCTCCGGCACCCGTCGCGAGGAGCTCATCACCGATCCGCAGGAATTGCCGATCATCTACCGTCTGCGCCGTCTGCTCGGCGGTCTCGAGCCGGAGCAGGCCTACCAGACGCTTGTGCCGCGTCTGAAGAAGACCGCGACCAACCGCGACTTCATGGCTTCGCTGATTCAGCAGAGCGGCAACTGATAGCGCCGACGTCCGTCCGCGCCAATTGCGGGCGTGACCGAAACACTTGGCCATCGGCCGGTGTGCGATATCCATCAAGGGGCATGCAACGAACAGGTTGCATGCCCCTTCGTGTTGCGTTGACGGCACCTTCGTTGCGGCGTTCCGATCCGTGGCCACTATATAAACAGGATTTTCGTATTTTTCAGAAAGAATAAAAAATACGTTTTCTAAAACTGATATTAGTAAATATTGCAATATATAGAAGGGTGATGGTGGAAATAATCAGTGTGAAACTCTGCGTCAGCAAAAAGACGGCACTCTTGTAGCGAAAATGATGCGTGGCGATGTGCACTGAAATAGGCATGGTTAGGGGTATTACGCCGATTGTCACTAGGGGTATCGGCATTGCCGATATTGGATACATGGGCTTGGTATGAGGAGGGATCGTTTATGACAAGTAGCGGCACCACTGCGGAGAGCGCGCGATCAATCGCATGCCAGATCGACGGCATCGACACGTGCATCCTGAACATGTTGGAGAAGGACGGCCGTGCGACACTGGCCCAGCTTTCGGAGGCGACCGGACTGTCGGTGTCGGCGGTGCAGTCGCGCGTACAGAAGTTGGAACGCCGCGGCGTGATCAGCGGATACAAGGCGATCATCGATGATGAGAAGCGAGGTCTGCCGGTCAGCGCCTACATCGCGGTCACCCCACCGATTATGCGTGCGAATCCGAAATTCCGGGAAAACCGCACGATGTCGACGGCATCATGTCGTGCGATTCTGTGGCCGGCTCGCCCAGCTACATGCTCACCGTGCGTGCGGAATCACCAAGCAAGCTCGAAGAGCTGCTCAACGTCATTCACCAAACTGTTCCGGTAAGCACCGAAACCACGATCGTGCTGCAGCGTCACTTCGCGAAGTAGCGGTACTCTGGTGACCATGAGCGATAGCGAACACGACTGGCTTCGGCCAGCAGAACCGGACGAAACCGAAACCGTCATCGATGCGGATACCGCCCAAGGCGATCCCCAGGTCGCCGAAACCGTGGCGAAGATCAAGTCGTTGCGTCAGTCAATCGACAATGTCGACACGGCCATCGTGTCGCTGTTGGCGGAACGATTCAAGTACACGTCCCAAGTGGGCGTGCTCAAGGCGCGTGTCGGCTTCGCCCCGGCCGACTACAAGCGTGAGGACTACCAGATCGAACGGTTGCATCGCATTGCCGTCGATGCCGGTCTTGACCCCGATATCGCCGAAATGTACCGCGAATTCGTGGTGACCGAGGCCAAGCGCCGTCACAAGCGCATCGCCGATGCGGGAGGTGATCCGGGCGTACTCGACGTGTTCGCCTGATCTGCCCATTTTCCGGACTCTGCGGGCATACCGCGCAGTAGATTGTTCGTTTTGGAACAATTTGTTGTGGAACAATATTCTGACTGCTAAGAAGGTCCGGCATGTGCACTCGTCATCGCAACGTTCGCACGATGCGTCGCGCATGCGCCACCGCCATCGCGATGGTCGTACTGTGCGGGTTGCCCGTGGCCGGCGTAGGCGTATCCGACATCGTAGGCCGGATACGCCAGGATGGACGCTATGCCGTCGACGTGGCCTCACATGACGTGATGAGTTCCTATACGTCGGCCGACCGGCCCGGGCGGCTGTATCTGACGGACAGCGGCTCCACGGCTTCCCAACGCATCGCCGCCGGTACGGTATCGCTGCCATGGTCCGTGAGCGCCACGTTCACGTTGAATGGCCCGAACGTGAGCGTGCAGCAGGTGAACGGCGCCACCGGCATGGTTGGTATCCGTCTGACGGTCAAAACCGTCGACGGCGCCACCCAAACGATTACCGACGATGCACGCAATCTCGTACCTGCGGTCGCCTTCACCATTCCCAGCCGCGTCGGCAGCGACGTCGTATCCGACGATGGCGTGACCGTGATATCCGGCAATTCCTCCACATTGATCGCCGCCATTGGCGAGCCGGGTGAGGAACTGACCTTCACCACATATGTCGATGCCAGGCATTTCACGATGAGTTCATTGGCCGTCGCTGCCGTGCGGGCCGAAGACGATGATGATTTTGCCAATAATCTCAACAATCTGACGGACCGTGCCTCCAACCTGGTGGATGGTCTGACGAATGTCGGCTCGCAAAGCAATCATCAGCTCATCGAACAGCTGAAAACACTGCGCGACCGGGAAAAGGAACTGGCCACGCAGACCATCGCCGAGCGGACGGCCACGCATCAGCAGGCCTTCGACGGCTATATCGATGCGTATGTCGGCTCATATACGACCCATCTTTCCGGTTCGATCGGCGATTCCACGCAACTTTCCGCCATTCTAGGCACCGCCGCCGAACTCAACGGCGATACTGATGTGGCACGATCCGTGGTCGATCTCGCCAACGCGGTGAACGATGTGAGCGCCGCCTACCGGCATGCCGGTGCCGCCGACGCCGTGGACGACGTGATTCGTACCATCGAACGGCGCGGCACGTCGGGACTGCTTAGCGAATTGGGCAGACGCGCCGGCGAGGAACAGCAACGGGGCGCCAAGGATTACCGTGCAGGGCAATCGCAGCTATCGAGCGCGATGATCCCCTATTCCATGGATTTCACCGATGCCTACACCGCACGCTTGAAAGAGCTCGGAGCCACGGCCGCAACGGCCTCGCATTACGAACGTCAGGCGATTGCGGACGTGCGCAGCGGCATCGACACGAACAGGAAACTTGCCGCGGCCGCCGGCAACGTGGCCGACGCCATGAACGCACTGGCGGATGCCAGCGAACATACCGGTCAGGCCAGCGCCTTCCATCAGATTGCGGTGCGTTTCGCCGATCAGTTGGAAACCGATGATACCGCCGGCAATGATTCCAATACTTCCACCACCTCGTCCCAGGATTCCGCGACGACCATGCGCGGCATGGTGCGGATTGCCTCCCTGCACAGCGGCCACACCTTGTCCGACGGTACGACGTTGCCGGCAAAAGCCGAGAAGGCCCGACAGAAGGCCAAACGCAAGGTTGAGCGTGCGCAGGCCAAGGCGATTCGTCAGCAGAGCGAGGACGGTGCCACGGACAGCTTGGTGGACGACCGGAACGCCATCAGCATGGATGATGTGATGAGCTACGCCGGCGGATTGCGTTCATCGTTCGGTGCCGCCGCCGACACTACGTCGAAGAACATGGCGAAGGTCGGGGGAGTGGACGGTTCGTCGGAAAGCGACGCAAAGGACTCCGCAACGTCAGGTGACGCTGTTTCGGGTGCTTCGGGTGCGGCATCCGCCGGTGCGGGGTCGCTGCCGATCAGCGCATACAGCATCGTCAGTTCGCGTGCGCCGATCGAGACTGATTCCAGCGATCTGATCGATGAGACCGTCGAACTGGCCTCCGCCGCGGAAATGCTGCAGGAAGCCGTCCAACATCTCGGCAGTCGTCATATCACAGGTGGCACGGTCGGTGCGACCGGTCACGACACCCAGTATCTGCTTTCCGTTCCCGTGCTATGAATCGGGCCCTCCTCCCTCTGACGGGGAGAAGGGCCCAACGATCAGGGTCTTTCCGGCTTACTGGTTCTTCGGCTTCCTGGCCGGTGGCTCACCGAGTTCGCTGTCAGCCACGATCACATCGATCACGGTCTCCGCTTCGGCCTTGGCCGCCGCCGCGGCGCCCACGAAGGAGATGCGGCCCACCACGCGACCCGCCTCGGCGATATCGGCCAGCGCGCTCTCGATGGAGCCGCGCACCTCGTCGGAGACGCCCAGCTTCACCGACAGAATCGGGGTCTTCATCGAAACCTTGGCCTTCGACTTGATGCCACGCAGCGCGGCCAGCGCCTCACCGGCATGGGTGAGCAGCTCCGGAGACGCCTTGAACGCGGCGGCGGCATACGTCTCGGCCTTCGGCCATGCGGCGCGGTGCACGGAACCCTCGCCCTCATGCATCCAGCTCCACACTTCTTCAGTGGCGTACGGCAGGTACGGGGCCAGCAGGCGGGTGAATGCGTCCAGACCCAGGCCCAGAGCCGTGCGTGCGGACTTCACGGCCTTCTCGCTCGGCACATGGCCGATGGAATCGGCGGTACCGTAGGCGCGGTTCTTGACCAGCTCGATGTAATCGTCGCAGAACTGCCAGAAGTAGTTCTCGATGACCTCAAGAGCCTTGGAATGCTCATAGTTGTTGAGATTCTTGGTGGCTTCGCTCACCACATGGGCCATCTTGGCCATGGCGGCACGATCCAGCGGCTCGGTCACGTCGGCCGGATTCCAGCTTGCGGTGGCCGCAGCGCCCACATGATGGTTCTCGTCCTCGCGGCCGATGGCCAGCGCGAACTTGGTGGCGTTGAGCAGCTTGATGGCCAGACGGCGGCCGATCTTCATCTGACCTTCGTCGTAGGTGGCGTCCAAGCCCAAACGGGCCGCCGCAGCCCAATAGCGCACCGCGTCGGCGCCGAACTGCTTGATCGGCTTGTCCGGCACGACCACGTTGCCCTTGGACTTCGACATCTTCTTATGGTCCGGATCGAGAATCCAGCCCGACAGCGTGGCGTTGGCCCACGGCAGGCACTTGTTCTCGAGATGCGCGCGATCCACGCTGGAGAACAGCCATGTGCGGATGATGTCCTGGCCCTGCGGGCGCAGATCCATCGGGAAGGTGGCGTTGAAGATGGCCCGGTTCTCTTCGCCCGGCTCCTCCCAGCGGGTCACGATCTGCGGGGTGAGCGACGAGGTGGCCCAAGTATCCATGATGTCCTGTTCGGCAGTGAAGCCGCCCGGCACGTCACGCTGGTCCTCGCTGTAGCCTTCCGGCACGTCGTCGGTCGGATCAATCGGCAGAATGTCCTCGCTCGGCACGATCGGGTGATCGTAGTCGGCGGTGCCGTCCTCCTTCACCGGATACCACAGCGGGAACGGCACGCCGAAGAAGCGCTGGCGGGAAATCAGCCAGTCGCCGTTGAGGCCATGCACCCAGTTCTCATAGCGCACGCGCATGAAGTCCGGATGGAAGTTCAGCTCCTTGCCACGCTCGATCAGTTCGGCGTTCAGTTGCTGGTCGGTGCCGCCGTTCTTGAGATACCACTGGCGGGAGGTGACGATTTCGAGCGGCTTATCGCCCTTCTCGTAGAAGTTCGTCATACGTTTGGTCGGCGTCGGCTCGCCGTCCAGATCGCCGGATTCACGCAGTGCATCGACGATGATCTTACGTGCGGAGAACGTGGTCTTGCCGGCCGTCTCTTGGAAGATCTCGCGGCCCTTGCCGTCTTCGATCCAGTCCGGGGTATCCATGACGATACGGCCGTTACGCTGGATGATGGAACGCAGCGGCAGATTCAGATCACGCCACCATTCGACATCGGTCACATCGCCGAACGTACAGCACATGGCGATGCCGGCGCCCTTGTCCATCTCCGCGGCCTTGTGCGCCAGAATCGGCACCTTCACACGGAACAGAGGGGAGTAGACGTACTGGCCGAAATACTTCTTGTAACGGTCGTCATCCGGGTGCGCAATCAGCGCGCCGCAGGCCGCCAGCAGTTCCGGACGGGTGGTTTCGATATAGATCGGGGTGCCATCTTCGAAACGGAAGGCTATCTTGTGGTAGCAGCCCGGATATTCGCGCGATTCCAGCTCGGCCTGGGCCACTGCGGTCTGGAAGGTCACGTCCCACAGGCCCGGAGCGTCCTTCTGGTAGGCCTCGCCACGGGCCAGATTGCGCAGGAACGCCTTCTGGGCCACGCGCTGCGGATGCTCACCGATGGTGTGGTAGGTCTGCGACCAGTCGATGGACAGGCCGAGGGAGCGCCACAGCGCCTCGAACTGCTTCTCATCCTGGGCGGTGAGCTTCTCGCATAGTTCGATGAAGTTCTTGCGGCTGATCGGCACCTGATCCTTGGCATCGATCTTCTTGCCGTCGGTGCCTTCGAACGGCGGCACGAAATTCGGATCGTACTTCAGGGAGGTATCCACGCGCACGCCATAGTAGTTCTGCACACGGCGTTCGGTCGGCAGGCCGTTGTCGTCCCAGCCCATCGGATAGAACACGTCGAAGCCGTTCATGCGCTTGAAACGGGCGATTATATCGGTGTGCGTGTAGGAGAACACGTGACCGATGTGCAGATGGCCGGAAACGGTGGGCGGCGGGGTGTCGATGGAATAGACGGCCTTACGGTCGCGGGTGTTCCGGAACTTGTAGACTCCGCCCTCGTCCCAGACGCCGCGCCACTTGTCTTCGAGACCGTCCACGCCGACCTTGTCGGGCAGCGGCGTAAGGTTCGCATTGATGGTATTAGCTTGGCTTTCAGTCATAAGCGTTAGTCTAGAAAGCGATTGTGACAACTGGCGTCAATACGGACGATTCTCGTCAATCGCCGGAATGACACGGAAAAATCAGTGCAATGCGACCCTGCTCAGCGGCAACAGACGGTCGGTCAGATTCTTCGGATATCCCTGCAGCCGGACGGAAACCGCCATGAAGTTCTTGCGCGTGTACAGCCAGTCGCAGGCCGCGTTCTCGCTGACGGTGCGCGCATAGGTGCGCATTCTTTCCTGATAATCGTCGTCGTTCGTCGCCGCGAGCGCATCCGCATAGGCTCGCTGGCAGTCACCGTTTTCGAAATGGAACACCGATTGGCCGTCGGTGAAGACGGAGGCGTCGTTCTCGCCGCTCATGGTGATCAACGCGATGGTGTAGCTGCCGTCGTTGACGCGCTGTTGCACGGTGGCGGTGTCGAGGACCTCCATGTTGACGGAGACGCCGAGCTGTTCGATCTGTTCTTTGACGGTGTTGCCGATGGTTTCGTACTGCTGGGGGATGAGCAGGTCGATGGTGCCGATGTAGCCGGTGCCGAAGTAGGAGCGCAGCTGTTGCGCCTGCGTAAGGTCGTGGGGGAACAGTTCCGTCAGATCCTCGTAACCGTCTTCCAAAGGGCTGATCGGCCCGCCGAGCGCCCCGTAGGAGTCATTGGCGGCTTTCGCGATCGATCGTGCGTCGATGGCGTAGCGCATGACCTTGCGCATCTGCTGGTCGACGAGGATGGATTCGTTCGCATTGTTGAACGCCAGCATCACCTTGTCGAAGCTGATGCCGGAATCCGCGCTGATGCCGCGCGTTGCGTTGAGCGTTTCGGCGGCGTCGGCGCTGAGCGGCAGCGCCATGCTGATTTTGCCGCCTTCCATGGCGCTGGTCAGCGAGCTTTCGGAGGAGTAATAGTATAGGGTGATTTGCGAGGAAGCGGCCTTGGTGCCCCAGTACGAATCGTTGCGTTGAAGCACGATTTCGGATTTCGACGCACGCGCCACGGTGAAGGGGCCGGACCCGATGGCGGTTTTCGCATAGTCATTGTCGCTTTCCTCGTCGTATACGATGCCGGCCCGTCCGCTGAGTGCGCGTAGCAGCCGCGGATTCGGTTTGGACAGGGTGATGATGAGCGTGTGTGCGTTGGGATTGTCGACCTGCTGCAATCCGTCGAGCCGGTCGGCGTCGACATAATGATTGTTGACCGCGTTCTGTAACGACCAGACCGCGTCGGCCGAGTCAAGTGAGTGGCCGTTGGAAAATTTCACGCCGCTGCGCAGGGTGAAGGTGTAGGTCAGTCCGTCGTCGGAGATCCGCCATGATGAGGCCAGTCCGGGTTGGAGCTTGTTGGTCTCGCTGCGGGACACTAACGTTTCGTAAACGTTGCCGAGTAGCGCCTGTTCGACGGCATGGCCCTGTTGGGTGCGGATGTCGAGGGATTCGGGAGCGTCGCGCAGGCCGATCGACACGGTGGAATCCGTGGTGAGCGTGCCGAATACGGGAATCGGGTTGCGTCGGTTCGTCAGCGACCATCCCAGCCACAGCATCACGCTCAATACGATGGCGACGCCAAAGAAAATCAGCCACCGTGTAGCCGCGTCGTGCCGATCGCGCTGCTTCTTCCCGTTCTTCTGCATATGCCCGAGTGTAGTGGACGCATACTACACGGGCTTGGTTCCCATGCGGTATCTACACCTTGAACGCACTCGGGCAGGTATCGTTCAACGGGCAGTCGAGGCAGTCCGGTTTGCGGGCGTGACAGGTGGTTCTGCCATGCATGATCAGCCGGTGAGACAGGTCCGTCCATTCCGAGGGTGGGAAGCATGCGGTGATTTCGCGTTCGATGGCCACCGGATCCGGAGTGGGCGAAGCCCAGTCACTACGCCAGTGCAGACGTCCGGTCACACGAATCACATGCGTGTCGACGGGAAATCCGGGTTTGTCGAAGGCGTTGCCCAATACCACGTTCGCGGTTTTGCGGCCGACTCCGGGCAATGCGGTCAGTTCCTCCATCGAATCGGGCACTGTGCCGTCATATCGTTCGCACAGGTCGTGCGAGAGTCTGATGATGTTCTTCGTTTTGGTGCGGTGGAAGCCGATGGAATGGATGATGTCCTCAACCTGTTCGGGATCGGCGGCCTGCAGGTCGCCGGGTCCCGGAAACCGGCCGAACAGCACGGGCGTGACCATATTCACGCGCTTGTCGGTGGTCTGGGCACTGAGCACGGTCGCCACCAGTAACTCAAAGGGATTGGTGAAATTCAGCGCGCACTTCGGATTGGGAATCGTCTCGCACAATTCCTCGTATTCATGGTGCATGCGTTTCAGGCGCGCTGCTTTGGACTCTCGTGGCATTGCCTATGATTCTACTCGGGCGATCGTGCGAGTGCGATGCTTTACGCGCTACGCCTCGCTTGCATCGGCATGTGCGGTGCTTGCCTTGGCGGCGTTCTCGCCTTCCTCTTCCTCCGGCGGGTCGAAACGGTATCCGACGTTACGCACGGTGCCGATCACATGTTCATATTCTCCGCCCAGCTTGGCGCGAAGCCTACGGATATGCACGTCGATGGTACGAGTGCCGCCATAATAATCGTAGCCCCATACTTCCTGCAGCAGCTGCGCGCGGGTGAATACGCGTCCCGGATGCTGCACAAGATACTTGAGCAACTCGAATTCCTTGTAGGCAAGGTCGATCGGATGGCTGCGCAGGCTTGCCGTATAGCCATTGGTGTCCACGACCAGATCGCCGGAACGGATGAGACCGTCCTCGTTCTGTACGCCGGTTTCGGCGGCTCCGGCTGCGGATCCCGTCGGAGCGTTGCCACGTTCCGACACCAGACGCAGGCGCCCCTCGACCTCGGCCGGGGAGGCGGTGGAAACCACCACGTCGGCGATGCCCCACCGGGAATTGACCACGGTGAAGCCGCCCTCGGTGAGGATCAGCACAATCGGCGTGGACAGTCCGGAGGCGTGAATCAGACGGCACAGCGTTTTCGCGGTGGCTAGATCGTCACGTGCGTCAAGAAAGAGGATCGTGTTTTCCGGCATCTTCACCAAACTTGCCGCATCCATCGGCAATACGCGCACGCGATGCGAAAGCAGGGCGAGGGAGGGAAGTACGGTGGCGGGGTCGCTAGTGAACGTCATAAGCGTAAGGTCCGTCACGTTAGTCCCCTTTGGTTTGTTGCTGATGCCGCGATTGTACTCTTGCGGTGTTACCGGTGTTTCATGATTGTAGCCGCATGATGTGGACACTTACGGCTACATTGGTTCCTAGCACATACGGTTTGGCCACATTATGAAAAGGGGGCTGAGATGTCCGCAACTGATGACGCGACTCGTCCGCATGATTCGAGGGGATCCTTCGGCAAGGTCCTGGCGATCCAGATCGTCGCTTACGTCGTATTGGTCGTGTTGGCGTTGATTCCCGGTATCTCCTATGGGAACCCCGATAATCCCGCTATCGTCTCGTACACGGTCGTCGCCTCGGTCGTGATGATCGTGCTGCTTACGGTGTTCAGTCCGTTCCGTGACGGCACCGTCGGGCATGTGATCTCCGTGATTGCAGGTTTGCTGTCGGTGGTGTGCGCCACGACGATGATGCTGGGGCGCGCGATTTTCCCTGCCGACATCGCTCACCGTGACGCGTTCTGGATGCAGGAGGGCTGGATCGCCGGCGTCGGAGGACTGTTGGTGCTGCTGATCGTGATTGTGTTTGGCCGTCAGATGGCGCGCGGGAACCGTACGCATCTGATTCGTTCGTTGTCGCATAATGTGCTCGAAGGCGTTGCGATGATTTCGTCCGCCGGCTGGTGCTTCCTGCCGACGATATTGCCGTTGGTGCATACCGGTGAGAATGCCGCCTCCACCGAATATGGGTCGATGTTGGCATGGGTGATCGCCTCGGTGGTGACGTTGGCCGTCATCGTAGCGTTCGGCGTGTGCTCCTATTTGTGGCGGCGCGATGCGGATCCCGATCCGAAAGCCAACAAACCATGGATCGGACTTGCGCTGGTGCCGGTCATGCTTGCCGGTGCTGCGGTGGGCATCGCTTCTCTCGCCACCGTCATGTTCTGGAATATGTTCTGAAGCCGAATACATGGTGAGGGGGTCCGCAATCATTGCGATTGCGGATCCCCTCACCATGAGTGCCGGTGAGCTGGCCGCCGTGGGAAACGCATCCGAGGAAGGATGCCCTTAGAATGCCAGCATTCCCAGATGTTCCAGCAGCACCTTCACGCCAATCAGAACCAGCACTACGCCGCCTGCGATCTGCGCCGGCTTCTGCCAACGCAATCCGAATGCGCGGCCGATATACAGTCCCGCGGCGGAGAACAGGCCGGTGGTCACGCCAATGATGATTACGGAAATCCAAATGTTGAGCGTCATGAAGGCGAAGCTCACGCCGACCGCAAACGCGTCGATGCTGCATGCCACGGCGAGCGGCAGCATGTGGCGCCAATCGAATTCCGCGGTCTCCTTGGCGTTCTCTTCATCCTCGCCGAACGCTTCGTGCACCATGTTGCCGCCGATCAGGGCGAGCAGTCCGAAAATGATCCAATGGTCCACGGCGGTGACGTATTTACTGAAGGTGGAGGCCGCAAAATAGCCGAGTAGAGGGAAAAGCGCTTGGAATCCGCCGAACCACAGCGCGGTTTTGCATGCGTCGATGCCGCGCAGCTTCTTGACGGTCAGGCCTTTGCCGATGGAGACGGCAAAGGCGTCCATGGATACGGAAACGGCGATAAGTAGGGTTTGAATCAACATAGCTGGTAGATAGGTTCATCCCGCCGGTCTCCCCACGGGATGGGCCTCGACGGTTCGTTATTTCCGCCTACGCCTAGGGGTACCGACATAGAACTGCCGCACGCGGGCCAATGGCTTCCAGCGGGCTTTGAATTCAGCGAATACTGTTCGCATGCCGTGAATTACAAGACCTCACTATAGCGCATCCCGCGAAAATATGGCCATGTGGCGGGGCGAATCTTCCAGTCGCTGGATGATTTGGGTCGTTGCATGGGTTCTGAGTGGGGTGATTCCTCCAGTGACTGGATGAATCTGGTTGCTGGGTGGGCCTTGAACGGGTGGATTGTTCCAGTGGCTGGCTGATTTGGGCCGCTGAGAGGACCTTGAGCGGGGTGATTCCTCCAGTGTATGGGCGAATTATCCCGCTTAGGGAGGTCTAGGCGAGATAATTTCTCCAGTCACTGGATGAATCTGGACGCCGGGCGGGGTTTGAGCGGCTAATTCCTCCAATCACTGGAGGTTTTGAGCCGCAGGTCTGGCCTTGAGCGGGGTGATTCCTCCAGTGTATGGAGGTTTTGGGCCGCTATGGGAACAGAAAAGGCTCGCCGATTGATATCGGCGAGCCTCACTCATTGTGGAAAAGAATCACTTCTCGGATTCTTCAAGGCGCTTGCGGGCGGCCACGATCTCTTCCTCGGCCTTGGCGACACCGGTCCAGTAATCGCCCGGCAGGACTTCCTTGCCCGGCTCCAGAGCCTTGTACTGCTCGAAGAAGTGCTTGATTTCAGCCTTGTGGTACTCGGAAACGTCATCGACGTCCTTGATGTCATCGAAACGCACATCGGCCGGCACGCACAGCACCTTGTCATCTCCACCGGCTTCGTCGACCATGTGGTACAGACCGACGGCGCGGCACTCGACCACGCAGCCCGGGAACACGGAATTCGGAATCATGACCAGGGCGTCGAGCGGGTCGCCGTCCTCGCCCAGAGTGCCCTCGATGTAGCCGTAATCATCCGGATAACCCATAGAGGTGAACAGGGTGCGGTCCAGGAATACGCGACCGGTCTCGTGATCCACTTCGTACTTGTTCTTGGATCCACGCGGGATTTCCACCACGACGTTGAAGGTTTCTGCCATTGTTTTCTCCTTGATCGGTATGATCAGCAGTAGTTCGTTACTTAGGATACCCGCTTCCGGGCATCATCGGTGTTGCTCATTCGATATGTTGCGTAATGGAGTTTGTTGCTGCAATCGGCATCTCGGACGGCCTGCCGGCCTCTCCGATGCTGAACGTACCACGACGCCTTTCGCTTGGGGCCTTGTTCAATCAGGTGCGACGGGCTGAGCGGAATCAGTCCTCGACCACCGTCAGCACGTGCGCCACGTCGGCCCACGGTGCGAGTGAGACGAAGTTGTCCCAACCCCACTCGAACTCGCGGCCGGTCAGTTCGTCGCGTACCTTCACCGGCTTGTCGGTCGGCAGACCGAATTCGCCACGCTCCAAGTGCACGATGGCCTGATGTGCGTTGTGTCCGTCAAGATTGACCACCACGATCACGGTATCCGCCTTGCCGGTGCCGGTCAGTTCGGCCGGGGTCTGGCGCAGGAATGCGATGATGTTCGCATCGTCGCTCGGCAGAACATGCAGATTGTGATAGCTGCGGCACGCCGGGTGCTCGCCGCGGATCTTGTTGAGCGAACCCAGCAGCTCCGCAATGCCGTACCTGTCGGTTTCGGCCCAATCACGAACCTTGATTTCGTACTTCTCGTTGTCGATCTGCTCCTCGAAGCCCGGGCGCTGCTTGTTCTCGATCAGCTCAAAGCCGTTGTAGATGCCCCAGCTTGGGCTTCCCATCGCGGCGAGCACCGCACGCACCGCATGGCCGGCGATGCCGTTGTCCCGCACGTAGGCGGTAAGAATGTCGGGCGTGGTGGGCCAGAAGGTGTTGTGCTGGTAGAAACCGCCGTCGCCGTTGGTCTCCTCGAGGTACTCCTCAAGTTCGCCCTTGCCGTTACGCCATGGGAAGTAGCAGTGCGACTGGGTGAATCCGACGTAGCTCAGGGCGCGCATCATGCCCGGACGGGTGAATGCCTCGGCCAGGAACAGCACCTCCGGATGCTTTTTGGTCACGGCGGCAATCACAACCTGCCAGAAACGTACCGG
>OGHW01001865.1_pt1 | contig 14940 bp, 27 predicted proteins | sample 1571641 | NCBI WGS metagenome assembly OGHW01 (sample SAMEA2582066, study PRJEB24529) | metagenome | biome: Human gut stool | place: China | collected 2011 | reverse complement strand
TTATATCAGCTCGTAATTTCATAACTCTATATGATAAATCAGCACTTTGAATAAGTTTATCTGATACATTACTGATAGCTTTGGCTCGTTTTAATTCTTCGTCTAGATTCAAACTATCATCATTCAACCGTTCAAGTTGTTCAAATAAAATATTGTTTAAATCTTCCATTTTGTTCCTAACCATATCATCAACTCCATTAACTTTAATTTTTAATAATCGATCATTAAAAGCGGATAACGGGACTCGAACCCGCACTTCCAGAATGGTGATTCTGGCAGTCTGCCATTAACGTATACCCACATAACCACCACTATAAAAGTGGTAATATAATAAAATTACATTTAAGTTGTTCAAACAATATTTTATTGGTTATTTATCGCTGATTTATTATTCAATATCTTCTACATTAACTACGCTATGTGTCTTATCAAAATTTTGTATTAACACAAATTTTTCCTTGCCTTGTCTGATAACAGCTTTAATGAAATAATATTTATCTTTGTATTTTATTTTTTGCCCTTTCTTCATTCCATATACCTCATTTAAGACTATTCTTACACTACGATAACTCTATTCAATTACTAATTTTGCATTTACAACTGGAGCATCATGTAAAAAGCTATCATTTAGTTCTTCTATACTTAGATATCCTTTGGAAACCTCACCAGTCGCTAAATTAACCACTGCATATTCAGTTAAAGCTCCAAATAAAGGATAATTTTTCACAATCATCATATATCCACCACGTTCTACAACATCTCCAACCATATATTGTTTTTCTCTAGCTAATTCTATTTTCATTTTTCCCCCTCAATGATATCTACCAAAAAATTAATTGCTCTCAATCAATTCAATTGCATCTTCAACACTTCTGCACACTCCATATAACACAGGTTTATCTTCAATAAATTTCTGGAACTTAATCTGATCTTCTCTAAGCTTTCCAGTTTCATTTTTAACTTCTATTAGAATCATCTTTCCATCACTGTGCCTAAACCCTGTAATGTCTGGCCAGCCTTTAGGTGCTAATTTAATCACTGTTCCAAATTTTGTTTGTACAGTTCCAGCATTACTTCTAAACACGGTACATCCATGTCTAGCCACAGCGACCATGATGTCATTTTGAATTTTTTGTTCTAAAGTCAATCGTAAAATCCTTTCTAGTGTAGTCACTAAAATCTAGCCGTAGTCACTACTTCATTTTTCAGTGACCACTTTAAAAGCTTATTAAATCAAGGTTTATTTTTAGTGTAGTCACTACGTAGTCACTTTAAAAAATCTTGTAAACGTTGATACTACAATGTTTATAGCCATTTTTAAGCGTAGTCACTAACTTTAAACTTTTTGAGAGACTCCAGGACTATTTTTATTTTCTTCCCCTATCCCCTTACCCTATATATTTATATACTTTATATACAAAATATATGTATTAGTGACTACGATAATAGTATATCCTTGATATATCAACGTTTTAGCGTAGTCACTAACTTCAATTTTAGTGACTACATAGTGACTACAGTGACTACACTTTGGAGTATCCTCGTTTAGGGACTCCATTAATTCGTTTTTTAGCCGGCTCCCATTCTTTATGATTATCCATAATGTATTTAATTTTCTTAGCCAACTTTCTATTTTTAATCAGATTCTCTTCTCCAAGTTCTTTAGCAATCTGAGATGAAGTTATAAAGGTTCCTGGCCACCCTGCTAGTACTTCTTCTATTTGAGTTTCAGCTTCATCAATATACATAAACGACTTTCTATTTTCTTCAAGCAGCTCATTCTCTTCATCTGACAATATAAAATTAAAGCCTTCCTTGTAGTAATGAACACATTCACCCCAGAATTGCTTGATGATCTCTGGTGTTAAATCTGTAATAGGACTTTTAATCTGTCTGCGTTTGTTGGCCATGTTTGGCATGAATCTACGCTCACCAGTTTTATCTTTTAAATATGTTGATTCGTTTGTTGTCCTAGCAATGACAAAATTTTTAGGTCTTCTAACTGCACTCCTGCCATAAGGTGGTCTGTATTCCAATTCCTCAGACGAAATGAACTTTTTTAAAGTTTCAAAATCTGAATTGTTAGTAGCTGTCATTTCATCATCATTGACAATTAAGACTCTTTGCATGTTCATATAGCTATCTTTATCCTTAAAGTCTGTGAACTGGTCTGTATACCAACCATTTGAAATCTTCTTTAAAAAAGTGGTCTTACCTACACCTTGGCCACCAACTAGATCCAATACATAATCAAACTTAGAGTTTGGATTAAAAACTTTGGCCACAGCTCCAACGAAAAATATTTTAGTCTGTAGCGTTGTTACTTCACTGATTTCAACGCCTAAAAATTCTGGTAGCAATAACGCTACACGTTGTTCTCCATCCCATTCTTTTTCAGCCTCTTCTAGGTACTTTTTGACAGGGTTGTATGAATTGCTTCGAGCGTCGTTACTAACTGCCATATGCAGTAGTCTTTCAGTAAACAAAACACCATACTTATCTTCAATGTATCTAAGAATGCTTGAAATATAGTTATCCTCAACATATCCACATTTTATGTGTAACTGTGGAATACTTTTTATAACTTCATCAGCAAACGAAAATTCGTTATATGCAAATGTTCCTTTGAGAACATCATCTTGCTCTAAAATCAATCCAATATTACGTAAAGAATTGGCTTTGATAGTTCCGTTTTGAGTCATTGTGAATGGAATTGGCATTTTTACAACGTTTGTTGATTCTTTCTTTTCAGCATTTTTAATTGCGTCATCAACACTCATTTTTATCCGCCTCCATTCTGCATTTCTCTATTTAAAATCGATTCAAACGTCCTATCTAGTTCCTTTTGTGGTAAAGGATCATTTGAATTTTCGTTTGCTATGTTCACTAATTTATAAGCTAAACGTGGTTTAACTGATCTAAAAAATAACGCTCCACATAAAGCAGCCAAAGCTTTATTTCTTTGACCTTGATCCCCTAGACCACTTGCTATTGTTTCTAATACGTCAGTAGTTGAATTACGTTCTCTAGTTAGATTTAAATCTTCACTAACTCTATTAGGATGACCCTTAGTTGCTCTAGATTGATTAATAGTTCTAATCAAGTCTATTGGAGCTTTGACAATTGGATTTTTATTCTCCCAAGAATAGCCTTCACTAGGTGCAACTACCACATAATTATTAGGATGTGCTTTGATATCAATTCCAGGTTGCCAACCTATCATTTGATGTAGCGTCATTTCATCTCTTTTTAAATAAAATAACTGCTTGCCACCATGCTTAGTAGTTTGAGATAACGTTTCTGGAAACCATTCTTTAGGTAGTTGGTCAAATGAATTAAAACCATCTGCTCCATTCTCGTGTCTATCAATATCCACTACAAAGAATTTATCAGTTTTTAAAGCTATGCTTGCAGTTGGATATTTTTTCCACAATTTCTTGATTTCATCTGCCGTTAAAGCTGGTCTATCAGCAAATTTAATCAATGGCTTTTTATTTAAAAGTGGTAGCACACTCATTCCTTTAGCTTGATATGCCAGTGCTACATTTACTAAATTCTTCATAGCAAATCCTTTCTAACGGGCATCTCACCCGTTCGGTAGTCTAGAGTTACTGCTCTAATTAATCTTTAGAATGGAACGTCGTCATCATCAATAACGATTTCATCTGGTTCTTCTGCTTCTTCAAAATCATAATTACGGTATGGATATTGTGGGTTCTTCTTGTTTTCGCTAACTGTTAAATGCATTAAAACAGTTCTGCCTTCAGCTAAAGCCAATGCATTAGCTAAAGTTTCAATATCTTCCCAATCTTCATCTTGAAGTTCAATACCTGAGTTAGATGCTAATTTAGCAATCAATTTGATGTTACGTCCAAGCATTGGATTAGGATTGCCTTTAGCAGTAGTTTCATCTAAGCTCAAATTAACAAATTCTTTTTGGCCAGCATGGTCACCATCTAAAACTTGAACTCTGATTGACAATTGTTCAGAATCCCATGGAGTATCTTGGTTCTTGATATTATCAATCATTACGACATAATCTCCTGAAGGTAGTCCTTCAAAACTATTTACATTACCTTTTTTTGTGTCAAATCCTTCTAAAGCCTTTGCTGCTGCGTCTCTTAATCCCATTATTCTTTACCTTCCTTTACTTCTTTTTCTGTTTCAATTTTGTCTACAATTTTCTTTTGTTCTTTAATTGGTGTTCTGACTGGTTTATCAAATACTCCAACAACGTTGTCTAAGATTTTTAAAATATCCTTGTCGTCAATTTCTTCGCGTACATAATGCGTACGTCTATCAGTAACTCGTCTGATATAGTTCTTTCCTCTGCGTTTAGTTTGAATAACTAAATCACAGTTACCATTAACAATGTTGTAGTACTTAGTTTTAAGACTAGGCACTTCAACATCACTGTCTCCTTCTTTGGCAACTCTTGAGATGTAAACAACATTCATAGGTAGTGATTTAAGCTCTACTACAAAACTTTGTAATACGCTGTTAAATGCTGAATAACCTTTTCCGTATGGAATATCAGCTAAACTTTGAACATCATTTTCATAACAAATTGCCTGTTCAATCATGACTGTTAAATCATCAATAACATCAATTACAATTGTCTTATAACCAGGATTCCTAGTTTTAAGTTCCAAAATAATCTCATCTAATTGATCAATTACTGAACGTTTGAGTTTTCCTTGAGCATCTCTAACGTTTGATAATTGAATATCTTGAGCTGGGATCATTTCTGAGTTACCGTCAGTATTTAAAAATAGTGGTACTGGGAATCTCTCAGCCAGATAAGATTTACCTGACATGGTATCTCCGAAAATGAAGAAGTTTCTAGGAATTCTTCTAACCTTTTTCTGTCTATTAAGTGGTGGTAAAATCGACACTTTAATCATTCCTTTCAACAATCAGAATCTAATATTTTTTAGGTAGAAGTAGTTCTTTATTTCTAGCGGTATATTTAGCTTTGATTTCATAATTTTCGTATAGACCGCCCTCGAAATATTGAACTCCTTCTTTTTTCTTTAGTTCTTCAACCAATTTGGTTGTATTCACTTCAATCATTCCTTTCATCTGATAAAGCCACGTTGCTTAGCATAAAAGTAAGCCCAACCTGGCTTGTAGCCTTTCAGCTCTGCATAAGCCTTAACTTCAGCGTAATTCTTTAAGTCTGAAGGTTTCTTGTCTACTACGTTATTAGCGACTTTATCATTTATGATCTTTTTGAATATTTCTTTCCTACGTGCTACAACCTTTTTCAATTCTGCTTTATCGACAACTTCAATTTTTCTTTCTTCAACTAAGTCAGCCCCACAAAACGGACATGTATTACCGTTCCTGTAGAATGCTGCAAAACAACTAGGACACGTTGAAACTGGTTGAATCTTAGGTCTATTACTTTCTTTTTGCTTTTTAGTTCCTTCTAAGCTCCAATACCTATCTTGAGTAGGTAAACCAAACCTTTGAACATTTCCAACTTGGTCAATGATAATTGCAGTTTTGCCTGCTCTAGGATTCATTGATCTCATTGCAAATTGCAGATACAAAGACAATGATTTGGTTGGTCTCAGCATGATTACACAGTCAACGTTTGGTAAATCTAACCCTTCAGTAAATAGTTCAGCATTCGTAACTATCCTTACCTTCCCAGCTCGATAGTCCTTGATGATTTGGTCTCGTTCAGCTTTAGGAGTCGTGCCAGACACTGCTTTGGCCAAGATTCCTTTTTGACTGAATTGTTTAGCTAATCTCTCAGCTGATTCAACATTGTAGGTGTAAGCTATTGCCTGCTTACCTTTTGCCAACTTAAGATACTGGTCAACTGTTCTACCGTAAATCTTAGGCTTAAAGGCATCTTTTATAGATTGTTCATCATAATCACCAGTACGCTTAGTCTTTAATTTTGAAGTATCTAAAGCAACTGGTGCATAGTAATCTACTGGAGCTAAAAATTGATTATCAATCAGCCACGAAATAGGTTTGCCAATAATTAAGTCATCTGCTACATCTTCAAACCCTTCTCCATTTAGTCTTACTGGTGTAGCTGTAAAAAGTAACTTTAAAGCGTCTGGGAACGTTTCAAGTATTCTACGATAACTTCTAGCTAGAACGTGATGAGCCTCATCTACGAAAATGATAGTAGGCTTAGAAAGGGTGTCTACACGTCTAGTAAATGTTTGAACCATACCTATTTGTGCTAAATTCATGTCAACTTCATTAGCCTTGAAAGTTTTGATAACTTGGTCTACAATCTCTTTTCTGTGAACCACGAACATCACTCGATTACCTTTTTTAGTAGCACGTCTGGCAATCTCGGACATAATCACAGTTTTACCTGTTCTAGGTGGTGACTGAACAATTATGGAGTGATGTCCTTTTTTGACGGAATCATATATATTGTTAATTGATTCCAATTGATAATCTCTCAACTTGAACATTACTTAATCACTGTTCCTCTGTTTGGCTTAAGATGAGCACCAGGGACTTCTTGTCCAGCTGAAAGTATTTTAAATATCTGCACTTTATCAGCTTTAGTTTCTGTACTAATCTTTTTAAGTTCATCTGGCAATTTATCTAAATTATCAACAACTACCTTTGCCTTATAATTTCTAGTACGTAATATATGATTTTTAGTTAGCAGTTGTTTTATTCCTGCATCATCCAAAACCTGTGTCATATATTCTTGCAGTTTTGAATTTTGATTAATCACATATTTCTTTGCTTCTTGCAACCCTTGAATTTTTTCAGTTGTCCATTTAACTGTTGCCTTATTCTTATCGATCCAAGTTGCAATGTTGTCTAATTTAATTTCTCTAGCGTCATTTATTGAATCTAAAGTGTCAGCTAATACTTCTGGATCTAAGTCTTCACGTTCTTCTAGGTCTCTGTATGTTTGATTTAATTCAAATAAGTTCATTACTTGGTTCCTCCTATTGGTTTTAATAGTTCTTCTAATGCTTCTCTATCATTAGGTTCAAGGTCAAAATAATTGATTTGTCAGAAACTCTTCATTTCTAGAAAATTCTCAACATCACTATCTAATGATTTCGTGAAATTGAATAATGTGTTAAGATTAATGTTGTTAATATTTTTTTGTCGTTCAGTGGCTGCAACCACTGAATTTTTTTGTTCTGCCACAATCTCACCTCCTTTAAATCATCATTTCTTCAATGATCCAGACCTTACCACTACCACAAACCGGACAATGCTCTACATCATTAGCATCCATTCCATAAACTTCAAAAATTACATTGCAGTTGTCACATTTAAACCGACCACCGTCGTCAACGTTTAAAGTTAAATCTTCTTTCATTTTGTATCATCATCCCAATCAAAGAACTCGCCTTTTCTAATCGATCTGATAATTTCATTAATTGCATATCCTGCAAGTACGGATAAAGCGATTAACGTCCAATATGCTGCATTAGTTAATTCAATCATTGTTTTTCATCCTTTCTTCTTTTATTCCATCTATACAAATCAACACTTCCTGCGTATGCTATGCATAGCAGAATACCGTAAATACACCACATATCATTTACCTCCAGTAAAAATATCTTTGAGCCAACTAACCAAAATAAATACTGTCACATAAATCACACATCCAATTAATACTGCTAGTATTGGTTCCATCAGGTCACCTCAAATTTTTCTACTTGCCATATATCTATCCAAATCTTCTTTATCAAAGAATGGTTTAGTCCCACCTTCTATTGGATAGATTGGTCTTGGTGCATCTGGTTCTTTTCGGACATTATCAAAATATTTAGGCTCCATTCCACAATACTCAGCAGCTTGAGATCTATTTAGAAATCTTTGGTTATTAAACTTCATTCTTTCTTCTGCCATTTTCAACAAGGCGTCAAAAAGCTTATTTAAAAAATCTCCTAATGCTTTTTTGCTAAATAAGTCTGCTAATTCCATAAAAAACACCTACCTTAATAAGCCTTCATCTTTTCTAACGTTGATTCACTTGGTTCCCAATTGACTAATGCTTCTGCAATAGCTGTAAAATGTTTCTACTTGATTAATGTTCTTGCAGGAACTCCCGCAGCTTTTAAAATTACATTATTTAAATCCCATCTCAACAAAGCAACTTGGTTTTTGTTGTAAATTTGATGTTGACTAAGATATCGATCTAGCTTTTGACCAATCTTTCTAGATAACACTTGATAATCTTTAGAAGATATTGGCGTGTTATCTTGAACATCTTTTGTTTCTTGTTTGGCCATTGCTAACTTAACTCGATTCTCTTCTTGCTCTTCAATCCAACGCTTAGCACGCTGAACTGGATCAGTAATCATATATGAATCTTGCTTTTGGATGACATATCTCATATTGAAGTAGTTAGAAGATCAATTAAATCAATATTTGTTTTAAAACGTTTGATATTATCTGTTATTAATTGATTAATTTTAAAAACTGGTCTGTTATGGATAACAGCAATATCTTTTGCCAACATGGATTTTTTATTTTCTCCAAATCCACCTTCGATTCCAGTGAATTCTGAGCTACCAATTTTTTCAGTTCCTAGAACTTTTAGCTCGTCCATTTCGTTCAGTCCTTTTCATTTTGATCATTAAACTTAATAAACCCTCTATAACACCACTAATTTTATTAAGTTTTTTACTTAAAAATTGTATTAAAAATAACAGTTGGCTCAACTGCATAAATTTTAGCCAATTTATAAATATTTTTCGAACTTGGTTTTGCTTTTCCTTGTTCCCAAGCAGAAATGGTTGTTTGAGATACCCCAATCTTCTCACCAAGTTCATCTTGATTAAAACCCTTGTTCACTCTTAATAATTTTAGAGTAGGTTCCATTTTCAATCATCTCTCTTTCTATTTTATCTTTGATATAATTTGTTTATCTCCTAATGAAAGGAGGTGTTACTATGGTTTCATGCAATTTAGTTCTTAACGGCAGAACAATCCTAACTGATGTTTTTCTTCCACAAGTTCCATCAAAAGGAGATATTGTCGCTAATGTTAGTCCTAAAGATAAGCATTACCTTGTTTTGTGTGTTGAATATGTTATCAACTCTAATAGCGTCAACTTACATGTTAAGGAATTCCCTAATCAACTTGCTTGTGTGAATAACGTACAAGGGTTCAGATAATTCATATTCTTTAATTTGTTTTATCCAATAGGCATTTTTAACAAGGTCTTTACTTACAAACATTGCTTCTTGTGTTGGTGTAAATTTTCCATTTTCACTTATACACTTTCTAAGGAGCAATGTTTTTTCATCTTCATCTATTACTAATGCATATCCTATTTCTATAATTTCTAGCATTATTCCTTTCACGATAGTCACTCCTATCAGCATCCAAAAATACTTAGGGTTTTAGATGCGCATGAAAAGTAATGGTTACTTCAACAAGGTTTCCTTTACTTTTTTTTATTTCAAAATTCTTAACTGCTTTAACTTTCTTTTCGTCGATAAAAACTCTATTATTTTCGATTTTGAAATCATTATAAAATGGCTCATCCATCTCTTATTACCTCCTACTTTATGATTAACCATATTATTAAGGCTATAATTATTATTACTGGTAAGATTCCACCTTGAATATTTATCTTCACGTCATATTTACCGTTTTTAGTTGTCTTGGTGTAATCAAAATTACCTAACAAAAACTTTTTCCAGTTCATATTTCTATACTGTTATGATAAAATGTACACTAAAGATAAGGGTTATCACCCCTTTCTTTAGTTTTTTTGCTTATCAGCGTTTACCGCTGAATTTTATCTGAAATTCAAATCCTAGAAACTTGAATTTCAATTCGAATGAGAACTCTTTTAAAGGGTTCTTTTTTTGTACATTCTTCATAACTCTCTCCTTTCCTTAGTATTCATAAGGTCTCAATCAACCTTACATACTCTATTATACTAAGTTTACTTAATAAGTCAACAGTTTTTATTAATTTTTTTGCTAAAAAGTAATTTTTTATTAACTATATTATTAAGTAATGTTATTATTTAAGTAACAAAGCTTAATAATATGAGGTGAATTTATTATGATAGGTCAAACAATTAGAGATTTACGAAAACTCAAAAAAATGTCCCAGTCTGAACTTGCAAAAGTTGTCGGTGTATCTCAAACCACTGTTACAGCGTGGGAAACTGGCAAAGCTGAACCTTCTAGCTCTGCTATATCTAATTTAGCTGACTACTTTAACGTAACCACCGACTACTTACTCGGACGCCCTGAGAAAAAAGATGATGATACTAAAACAGCTGATATTAAAGATGATGATGTTATTTTTACATATGAAGGACGTCAAATTCCAAAAGAAGATTTGGAGCTTATACGTCGTATTATGAGAGGAACTAGAAACGATATTAAATAGAGGTGGTCTTATGAGAAGTGATATTAAAGATTACTTATATAATATCTGCAATAAAGAGAATATTAGAGTTGTTTGGTTAGAAAATCTATCTCCATATACTCCACCTTCTGCTTCTTTTGAACATAGATGTATCGTTATGAACCCTAACTGGCACAATAAGTTTGAATTCACGTTTCAATTAGCTCATGAAATGGCACATATTTTACGTGGTGATGAGACTGACGTATGTTTCTATGACACGTCTTTCAAAAATAAATCTGGCATTGAATATCAAACTAATTTAATGGCAGTTAAGCTTCTAACACCTTTTTATTGTGGAGAAACTGAAAAGGAAGATGTTAATATCTATAATTTTATGAATTCCTATTGTATTCCAAAATATTTAGATGGAGCTATAAAAGAAGAGGTTATTGGATATTATACTGGTTAAATATTTGACCAATGATTTGATGTCACTAAAAGCTAATCTCAAAATATTTTAAGGAGGTCCTTTTTATGAGAAAAGGTATTTATAAAAGTATGTTGCTAGCCACTTTAACAATGGCTGGTTTTACTGCAGTTGTTATCCCACCTAATACAATAGAGGCAAAATCTGTCTTGAAAAAAGTCTTCAAGGTTGGTAAGACTGCAACTTATAAGGGTATATCTCTAAAGGTTAATAGTTTTCAATATGTAGAACCGGGAGAATACGATTCTATTGATGAAGGTAAACATTACATTGTAGCTAATGTAACTATTACCAATAAGAGCAGAGAGAGTTATGATTATAACCCTTACGATTTCAAATTAAATGTTAATGGTAATAATACTGATTTTGACGCTTATCCAGACAATGTAGACAATCTTATACATAGTGGCACCCTTGATAAAGGAGCTTCTGTTACTGGTAACTTAGCTGCTGAAATTAAACAAGGTGCTACTAATCCAAAATTAAAAATGGGTGTAAGTGTTTTTGACGACTCAAAAAATATTACTTTTAGTTTGAAATAATTTATAGGGAGTTTTGGTATGAATAAGTTAAAAATTAATACTTGGAATGGAATTTTATCAATTGTAAACTGTTTTTTATTTGCTGCTTCATGGTTCTTTATTATTGGTGCGGCTTTTGATGAATCATTTAATGGAGGTGGTAGCCTAAACTCAACAGCTACATTCTTTTATGCTATGGCATGGATTGGTGTAGTTGTAAGTATCGTTGCATTATATAAATCTAAAAAGGCTTCAATCTCAATAGTAGGTCCAGTTTTATGTTTAATTGGTAACTTAGCTTTTGGTTTAGCTGCTGCGCTTGCCTTCCCTGCAATTGTTCTATTAATAATTGGTACAGTATTCAGTTTCTTACAAAAACCAGCTAACCAAAATAATAATTAATATATTTAATCAAAGCCAGTCATTGTCTGATGATTGGTTTTTACTAGAACTGAAAAAGAACATATATTCTAAGGAGATGATTATAATGGCTCAAATAATCAAATATACTAAAAAAGGAGAATCTTTATATAGATTTAAATTATATTTAGGTATTGATCCGATAACTGGTAAACGTGTAGAAACTTCCAGGAGAGGATTCAAAAGAAAAAAAGATGCAGAACGTGTAATTAGGCAATTACAATTAGACTTTGCCAATGGAAACTATGGAAAAGCTAAAGATACAAACATTAAAACCTTTGATGACTTGTTTAACTTATGGTTTGAATCATACGAAAATACTGTAAAACCTAATACAGCTGAAACCAAAAAAATAAGATATGAACGAGTTGTAAAGCCATTGATTGGTAATGCAAATATTAAAAAAATTACTCCTGCATTAGCTCAGCAAATAGTTAATAAATTAGCTGCTAAATACAAGAGTTATCGTCAATATCTAGTAATACTCAATTCTCCATTAAATTATGCTGTTAAATTGAGTATGTTAGATGTTAATGTTTTTAAATTAGTAATCTTTCCTAAAGCTACTGATAAGAAAAAATATAAACATATTGAATCTGATAATAATTTTTACTCTAAAGATGAACTTATCACTTTTTTAGAAAATGTCAAAGGATACAATTTCAAATACTATACGTTCTTTAGACTACTTGCCTATTCTGGTATGCGTTCTGGTGAATGCTTAGCTTTACAATGGAAAGATATAGACTTTAATGATCAAACAATTACTATAACTAAAACCACTGCATATAATCCTGGTAAAAAAGAAACAACTATAAATACACCTAAAACTAAGAAATCAAAACGAGTAATTTCCATAGATGATATTACGTTATCTGTATTAAGAAAATGGAGATTACAGCAACAAAAGAGACTATTGAAATTTGGTTTTAACACTAATAATTCTCAACAGTTCTTATTTACAAACCCTGAAACTAATCAATATTATCCATCTCATGTTGCGACATCTTGGTTAGGAACAGTATACCGTAATTTCCCAGATATAAAAAAAATAACTGCACACGGTTTTAGACATACTCATGCTTCTCTTTTGTTTGAATCTGGTGCCAATATTAAGGAAGTTCAAGAACGCTTAGGACATTCAACTTCAAAAATGACACTTGATATTTATACTCATGTTACACAAAATCGAAAGCAAGAAACATCACTTAAATTTGCTAATTTTATGCAGAACTAAAAACAAGTGTGGGTCATTTTGTGGGTCATTTATATAAAAGCATAAAAAAAGTTGCCATAAACGTTGATAAACCAACATTTACAGCAACTAAATTAAATATTATTTAATTTAATTCATTAATTAAATTACTTAAACAATCTTTTATTTCAGCTGGCAATGGATTATCAGGATGGTTTCCCTCATACTTTTCAATCCATTCCAGTCTAATTTCTAATCTTCTCTTCAATTTCTCAGTGTAACTCTTATCTTTAAAATCAACTGGATATTTTTCAAATGGTAAGTAATACATTCCATCTAAAGAACCAAATTTTTCCCAATTAACTTTTTCATTAGCTATATCTTCTAAAATTTGTAAAGTTATCTCTTTATCAATATCAATACCGTTATAAGATGCTGTATTCACTATATAACCAGATACATTACGTTTTTCAAATAACTCTTTAAAGTCACGATAATCTTCAGCTAATGGATATGCACGAAATGGATTAGCAAAAGGCTCAATTACAAGAGAATTTCTATCAGCATTTACTACATTTTCTGCTGTTGATCTCTTAGTAGCTAATGTTACTCCAAAAGTTGCTGCTAACGTTGGATTATCTAACTTAACAACAGGTGGAAGACTATCATCTTTCATAATCCAAAAAATAGAATCTATAGGTGCATTTTCTTTATCCACCCTATTCAATGAAGCATATCTTGACTTAATTGTACGACCATTTCCATTACGTAAATCTTCAGTTACTAAAACTCGCTTATTTTCCTCATTTAACGTTACACCTACATTCATAACTGTGGTAAAGTAGCTTGCTTCTTTTGAACCAGGCATATAATCATTAGTCTTATCAAAATAGGCTGGTTCTAATGCAACTGAACTTCCATTTATTCTTGAAATTACAAAAGCATCATCATGAAGAACATCAATATCATATTTGCCACCATGTTTAGCATGAGTTAATGTCGATTTTCCTGAGCCAGATAGTCCATAGAATGCAAAAACTTTATCATCTTTATCGTCAAATCTAAATACTTTTTCTCCACCATGTGAAGCTGTGTATCCATGTCTATGAGCTATTGCCCAAGCTAATGTTAATGTCGATTTTTTTAGTTCTCCAAAATATCTTAAACCTAATATTGCAGCTACATTATGTTCAGCATCAATTATTACTAGGCCATTAGGATAGTTTTCATCTTTAAATTCAGGATCAGCATAAATAAAAATGTCTCCTTCTTCATATTTATGAGAAGCTTGATACATTTTTTCATATTCTGAAGTTACTGGTTGAAAATTTAGCATATATGATAACATATTAAATTCATAACCTTTTGGGACAGCAAGGTGTGATTTTAACATAAAATCTTCATCTAATCCTACATAAACTTCTGTCTTATAGAATTTTCTGTCACTAGCTTCAAAAATTGCATCTCTAAGAACTCCTGCTAATTCGTTAGTATCTTCTCCTAAATGCCCAATAATATGTCGTGCAGCTGCTGTTCTTCCAACAATTTTTCCATGATTATTTACTAACATTTTAGAATCTACTGGTAACCCTAATTCTTGGGTATGCTTTATTGGAACATCTGTCACAATTGTACTAGGACAATTTTTTGCTAAATAATATGCTTTTGAAATATCTGTTACTCTTTCAAAATTGTTACCATAAAATGCTGTTTCAACAGTCGTTCTAATTTGTGAAAGGAGGGGATTCTTTTTATTAATATCTACTTCTTTATAATGACTAATTGTACTCATAATTATCACCTCATTGTTTAAATAGTTTTTTATAATACGCTTTCATTCTATCACAATATACTATATTAAACAAAACTGTTTTAAATTATATAGATTAATACAAGTAACAAAAAAAGCCTTAGTTATAAAAACTAAGACTTAAATACAGATACCGGTGATCGGGGTCGAACCGATACGTCCTCAACGGACACTGGATTTTGAG
>OGHW01001841.1_pt1 | contig 15175 bp, 15 predicted proteins | sample 1571641 | NCBI WGS metagenome assembly OGHW01 (sample SAMEA2582066, study PRJEB24529) | metagenome | biome: Human gut stool | place: China | collected 2011 | reverse complement strand
AGAAGAGTTTGTTGTTTTATGAATCTACAATGTGTACTTTATCGGATGCTTACGGTACAGATAGCTATTCGAAAATTATAGAAGGGCTTCGTATGTTGAATTATTATGATAATTTTTATTTTACGATTAGAGTCAACTATGATAATGAAGTTTTGGAAAATATAAAAAGATTAGTATCTGATATAGATTTTTTGAATAGATGTAGAAGTATTATCTCATTGCATAAAATATGGCAATATAAAGCAAATGAGAAAGATTCCAGTTTGTTGATTAATATAATTGATTATTTCAATAAGCATAATTTTGTTGTTAATGCATTCCCTTTACATACACATTTTGAAAGTTGTTATGCTGATAACTACAATCAGGCAGTTATTAATTATGATGGTAGTGTATATAAGTGTACAGCTAGAAATTTTGCAAAAGAATCACCAATTGGTTATTTGAATTCTATGGGTTTTATAGAATGGAAAACAAAAGAAATCAGTAGGAGATTGGCTCTAGATATTCCTGAGAAGTGTAAACAATGTACTTTACTTCCTAGTTGCCCAGGAATCTGTTCTCAAAAGAAATATGAAAAAGAAGATATAAATGAAATTTATTGTCCTTTTGACAAAAATATCAGTAAAGACGATATTATTTTATTAAATATTAAACAACAATTAATCACTCGTAAAAATGAAAACTTATAAATTTATTTTCGCTTTTATTTTAATGTGTATATCATTCAATTTGTCAGCACAATCCGAATCTAAAATATGGATAGATGGGTATGTATTTACTGAAACTCCTGACAATCAGAAGGGAATTCCATTTGCAATAATAAGTTTATATGATACACCTAATCATGATAATCTGAAATATTTCACCGTATGTGGTCCATTTGGGAATTATCGAATTAAGCCATATGAATATACAAAAGAATATTATGGAACTATTGAATGCCCTGGATATGAATCACGTTCATTTCATATTAAGCCAGTACCTGAGTTCTGGAGTGATGGAAGGCCTTTTAAAGGAAATGCTACTGTTAATATCAAGCTTAATCCTATATCAATTTCGAAAAATATAGTATCAGAAAAGTTTGTAAACAAAAATGATTCTGTAAAAAATCTGTTACAGTTTTTACAAACATTACCTAATATTATATATGAAAACGGGAATCTATTTACAAAACACGAAGGAAGTATTTGTTTGTTGATGAATGGCTATTTTATTAATAGTAGTAATCTTATTCAGCTGCTAGAGCAAATACCAGCCAACGCTGTTTCTAGTATAGAATATTATACTTTACCGGAAGAAAATCTTTATCATGCTGCTGTTAATGTGGTATTAAAAATAGGAACACAAGCTTCGTGGCCTAAGTATAGTAAAAAAGAAAGTTTTTTAATTGAATAAAGTTTTCGGGTATGAAGAATCTGTTTTTGATATTATTAGTGTGTATAGCAAGTCAATTGAAGGGAATGGCTCAGATTGTTTTATATGGCAATGTTTATAATGAACAAAAAGAGCCTCTTCCTTTTGTTAATATTTCCCTTTATTCTCAGATAGATTCAGCTCAGAACATATCTAATGGTATTACTGATATAAATGGTGATTATGTGTTGAGCAATATACGTCCAGGAAAATATAAAATATCTGTTTCTTCTGTAGGATATGAAACTCAGCAGGAAGTACTTACGCTTCGTATGCCTTCTGGAGGAAATCGTGTTCAAAAAAATTTTATCCTGAAAGAGGATATAGTCAATCTGCAGGGGATAATAGTGAAAGCTAATAGAAAAAGTGTTTTAGTTGATAAATCCGTCTATACATTTACTAATGAACAGAGAAAACAGGCAAGACATTCAGCTGATTTATTGGAACAAGTAGGTGATTTGACTGTAGATCCGATAACTGGTTCTATTCAAAAAATAAATGGAGGTAAGATTACAATATTAATAAATGGTTTACATGCTAGTTCAAATGATTTAAAAAGTATACAGGCGGATAAAGTAAAGAAAGTGGAGTATTATATTGTACCTCCAGCTCGATATATGGCTGCTGGTACATTGGTAAATATCGTAACTAAACAATTAGACACTGGCATAACTGGAGGTACTGATATTTCTCATGCATTTACGACAGGTTATTTTAATGATGCTGTCTATTTTCGTTCAGTATGGGGGAATCATCAATTGGCTTTAGATTATAATGTTCAATATAGGAATTATCACAAACGGTATGTAACAGATTGTTATAATTATATTATTAACGGACAGAATATTTGGGAAAATTATCTAGAAAGGAGTAGATTTGGCTATACGACACATAATATCAATTTGAAATATATTTATTCGCGTCCTGATGATATTGCTATTCAAGCTGTGTTTACTCCTCATATTGAAACACGTTTTGAAAAAGGATTGAGTGACATTTTGTCAAATGATAATTCAATGTTGGCTTCTCGTTCTGGTTATTCAGATGATCGTTCAAATATTTGGGGACCCTCTTTTGATTTTTATTTATCAAAAAAGATATCAAATGAGCAAGAAATCACAACTAATGTGGTAGGAACGTATTATGGAAGTAAACAAAATAATTTAAATAAAGAAATTGATTCAACTAATACGGTTTTAATGTATGACCGTATGAACTTACGAACACATAAATATTCTGTGATTGGCGAGGCTGCATATAGCAAGAAATTAGGATTAGGGTCATGGAATGCAGGCTATAGACTTACATATACTACATCACTTTCCACTATTCGAAATGGACTTTCGGACTATTTACCATATAATTATCATTCAAAAAATCAAAAGCATTATTTATATGGAGAATATTCTGGAGTATATAAATCTTTGATGTTTCGAATAAGTTTGGGGGGGACTTATGTCTATTCTCGGAATGATAATGCTTGTTACCGGAAGTTCTTATTTACTCCCACTTTATTGGCAACTACTAAATTTAGCGATTATCATAGTTTGCAATATCAGTTGAAGTCGGAACCTATTGTTCCAGATATTTCTCAATTGAGTAATAACTCAGAACAAGTAACTTATCATTTACTTCATATTGGTAATCCATATTTGAAAACAGGGAATAATATTACTCAAGTCTTATTGTATAATTGGAAAAACAGTTGGCTAGATTTATCTTTGGCCGCTTTATATAATAATGCTTTTTCGCCGATAAATATGTTCTATGATCAAAAGATTATAAATGGTACTACATATTTAGTTTCTACGGAAATGAATGCAAAAACTTTTAGGCAATATGGAGGCTTTTATACGTTGACATTAAATCCAGTTAAAGATGTCTTGTCATTTAAACTATATGGATTATGTGTTTTGCAAAGATTATGTGATTTTGTTGGAAATAACTATTCAAATGGATATTATCCATTGTATTATCAAATTTCTTTTCGAAAAAGAAATTGGGGTATTTCGTATCGCGGTTCAATACCATCTTTCCAAATAGATGGCTCACTTTTGGTGAAGGATGAAAATGTTAGTCATTTTCAGGCATATTATCAATATAAGAAATTAAGGTTTACAGCAGGGTGTTATTGGGCATTTACTAAATCAAAATATAAATCGAGTACATTACCTAATGAAATATTAAAACGGACAACCTCATCATATATAAATGATAATCGTTCAATGTTTTTTTTAGGAATTAGCTGGAATTTTTCAAAAGGAAAAGAATGGTCTATAAAAAAGAAAATGAATAATAAAGATTCTGATAAAGGTTTGTTTTAAGTTATGAAAAGCTTCAAATTCTATCCTCAGCACGATTCTATGCAATGTGGAATAGCATGTCTTCAAATGATATGCAAACATTACAGCAAGGAATATACAATTAAACAGCTTGCAGAATATTGTTTTGCCACTACTGAAGGGGTCTCCTTGTTAGGAATAGGTGAAGCTGCAAGTAAGTTGGGATTACATACTATATGTGGTAAAGTTACTATCCAACAAATACAGAAAGTAAGGTTGCCATGCATTTTACACTGGAATCAGAATCATTTTGTAGTATTATATAAAATAAGGAATGGAAAGAATTTCTATATTGCTGATCCAGGTAAAGGGAAAATTAAATATACTCAAGATGAATTTAAAAGTCATTGGGTGAGTATCTCTTCGCAAGGTGAAGAAAAAGGAGTTGCCATGTTATTAGAACCTACTCCCAAGTTTGGTTTGCAGGAAGTGGTAAAAGCAGAAGGTATACATTCATTTAGTTTTCTCATTGGATATCTTAAGCAATATCGTAGATACTTTGTACAAATTGCTTTGGGACTTTTTGTAGGAAGTTTGCTACAACTTATATTACCATTTCTTACACAGGCTATTGTAGACATTGGTATTAAGCATCAAGATATTAAGTTAATTTGGTTAATATTGCTGGGTGAACTAATGATTGTCATTGGACGTACATCAACCGATTTTATTAGACGTTGGCTTCTGCTTCATATTTCCATGCGTATCAATATCTCGTTAGTGAGTGACTTTTTTATCAAACTATTAAAGTTGCCTATGTCATTCTTTGACACGAAATTGATGGGTGATCTACTACAGCGTATGGGTGACCATAATCGAGTACAGTTATTCCTTACCAACCAAACTCTGAGCGTAATGTTTACTACATTAAGTTTTTTTGTTTTTGGCGCCATTTTGGCTTATTATGACAGGATGATATTTTTGGTATTTCTTTCAGGAAGTGCACTTTATGGTATATGGATAGCCACCTTTTTGAAACGACGTAAAGTGTTGGATTATGAACTTTTCGAAAAACAGGCAATTAATCAAAATAAGACATACCAATTTATAACTTCCATGCAAGAAATTAAGCTACAAGATTGTGAACGACGCAGACGTTGGGAATGGGAAGATGTACAAGCTGATTTATTCGAAGTTCAGATGAAATCATTAAAATTGCAACAGACTCAAGAGGCTGGAAGCATCTTTATCAACGAATTAAAAAATATTGTGGTAACGGTTTTAGCAGCTACTGCTGTCATTCATGGGCAGATGACGCTGGGTATGATGCTTGCAGTTCAATATATCATCGGGCAATTGAATTCACCTGTGGAGCAATTGATGAGTTTTATATATTCCTTACAGGATGTTAAAATTTCGCTAGAGCGTATAAATGAGGTGCATATGGCAAGGAATGAGGAAACCGAAAGGAACTCAATAACAGATTTCTCTTCAAAAGATCTGACTATTGAACTAGAAGAGGTTGATTTTAAATATGATCCGCATGCCTTACATAATACATTGGAAAATATATCTTTTCGTATTCCAGTTGGAAAAGTTACAGCTATTGTAGGTGCATCTGGAAGTGGAAAAACAACACTATTGAAATTGATGTTGGGGTATTATCCCGTAACAAATGGGCGCATAATAATAAGCAAACAGAATATAAATAAATATAACTTAAAGTGGTGGCGTAGACAATGTGGTGTTGTTTTACAAGATGGTGTGATATTTTCTGAGTCAATAGCAAGAAATATTGCAGTGGATGATAATGAAGTGGATGTGGAACGTTTGGAACATGCTGCACGCATAGCCAATATACATGATTATATTATGGGACTTCCCTTAAAATATAATACCCAAATAGGTAAGGATGGTGTGGGTTTGAGTCAGGGGCAAAAGCAACGTATTCTTATAGCACGTGCAGTTTATAAGAATCCTGTTTACATATTTCTTGATGAAGCCACTAATGCTCTTGATGCAAAAAATGAACGAGCTATTGTGGAAAATCTAAATGAATTTTATAAGGGACGTACTGTTATTGTTGTAGCTCATAGGCTTTCTACAGTGAAGAATGCTGATCAGATAATTGTGCTTGACAATGGTAAAGTGGTAGAAACAGGAAATCATGATTCTCTTATAGAAAAGCATGGTGTATATTATAATTTAGTAAAAAATCAACTTGAATTAGGAAATTAAAAATGGGAATAAAGAATGATTGTAGTTTTAATAGGATAGAGCTTCGTTCCGAGAAGATTCGTAAAATCATTGGTACGGTTCCTCTGACGTTATTACGTTTTAATTTTGCTATTGTTGTAATCATTGTTGTTATACTTATGTTGGTAGTATTTTACGTACCTTATCCTTATGGGGAAGATGAAACAATTTTCCATCATATATTTTTCTCGTAAAAAGTATGATAATAGAAAAAGTGAAATTTCCCAATTGGACTTAAGCCTCTTAGTGATACATATTCTGATAGAAATAAATATACCCATTATCAGAGTTAAATATGCGCTAATTTAATTCCGCTAATGGGTATAAATTATTTATAATGTCCTATTTAGGACAAGAGATAGTGGATAAATAAACCGATTATACTGTTTCATAGCATCCATATCCAGCTTCATGTTTTTGTAAGGGTTTGAATCATCCGTATAGAAATAGATGTCTGTTGTCCGGTTAACATTTTTTATAATTTTCCCGTTCAATGGTATCGCATCCACATCCTCGAACTTTTCAAGGGGAAGTCCTTCAATAGAACCGGTTTCCTGTTTGCCGAGACTGTTTGTATAGTGATTGAACAGTACAAATCCTTTCCGGGCATAATCAATGTGAATGCCGTATGGACGGTTACAGTAAAAGTTTTCCCTGGCTTTTTCCTGATAATTTTCCATTATAATACTGGTTTGACAATTTCAATTTTCAATCCGAGTGCATCAATGATACGGCAGAACGTACTGATACCAGGATCTACAATACCTTTTTCTATTCTGGAGATATAGGACTTGTTGGTCCCGATTTTTTCAGCCAGTTCGGACTGCGTCATCTTTTCCTTCTTTCTGGCATCGCATATAATCTGTCCCATGCAGTAGGCGTATGCCTCCTTACGGAACTCCTCACGTTCAAGTGTTCCCGGCTTGCCGAATTCCGCATCCATGATAGCATCGATGCTGGTCAGGTTTTCATTTTTTGCTTTCATAATACTCCTCCTTTATCTTTAATGCCTTTTCTATTTCAGAAGGCGGTGTCTTCTGTGTCTTTTTCTGAAATCCGTTGAACAGGATTACGATGTTCCCGTCATCAAATATGAAGAATACCCGGAAGATGTTGCCTCCATATTCAGCACGGATTTCATAGAGTTCTTCGCGCAGATACTTTACGAACTTGCTGCTTACCCTTTCCTGTACTTTCAGCATATCAAGAATGTAGTATATCTTACGGGCTTCCTCTTTTCTGAGAGATGAGATAAAGTCCATGAAATAATTCTTGTAGGCTGATATAGTCCGTTCCTGTTTCATGCTGCAAATATATAAAAAAGTTTACATATCAGGCAACTTTTGGAAAATAAAAAAGATTTTATGTTTTATTTCCCAAGTTTGTGAAGTTGATACACCCCGTTACTATGAAATCCTCTTTTCCATAGTCAGCCAGTGATTTCAAATCAGAGAGGCTTTTACAGTAGAAAAATATTGTATTATCATATTCTTCAGGTATATCCGTGAGGGCGATGTTTACGTCTTCTGTGTTAAGGCTGTCTTTCCATATAATTTCGCATTCTGCAAGTTCAGGTTTCCTCCCGTATGTTTCGACAAATTCCTTAAAACCGTTTTCCATATCTTTTTTTACAGCTTCTATGTCGCAGAGAATGGTATAATTGTCACATTTCTCACACCATCCATATAGGAATGACTCATCATCATAATTATAGAACTGTTTTGTATTCGGATTGATGAAGGCATTACAGACTACATGATTTCCTCCACATTTGCAACATATAACATTCTCTTCCAGTTCTGTATTTTTTATCTGAAAGATGTTAGTCATGGCTTCCAGTATCTCGTTAAGCCACACCGGATTGGCCAAAGCCGCCTCATGGCGGCTTGTGACCTTATAATTTTCTCCGGTTATCTTATCATGGACTTCAAGTGTGATTCCTTCTCCGACAGCAGTTACCTTGTGTACAGAGCATTCGCACGGATCACCCATCTTGTCAAACCAGATTACGTAAACCGGATTGTCATTGTCTGTCAGTATTATTTCGGAAACCGAGTTTGCCTGCATCAGTGCAAGTATCCTGCCGATGATTTCATCGCACAGGTTTTCAATTCTTTTTTGGAAAATATTCATATTCAGATAAGATTTAGATGTTGGACTTCTTTTTTGTATTTCTCCAGTGAAGGCTTGTATCCCTGTTCATGGATAACGTCCTTCAGCTCTTTCAGGGTATAGGTCCGGGCTATGTCCAGTCCGTAGTCTTCCGCAAAGGCTTCTATTCCAGTCAGACAATACCCCATATTGCGGTGTACCGTTTCGGCATTGATTTCCATAGAGTCATCTGTTCCTTTGGGGAGTACAGCCTGCTCCTTCAATTGACGGATCTTGTATTGCAGGCCGGAGGCGAGCCTTTCCATGTTCCTGTCATGGTAGGTCAGCCCGTCCTTGCGGATACAGTATTCCACTGTCTGCCCCATGAAAGAGTTGCGGAATATTTCGCAACCCAGTATAGTACGGATATGTTCCACCTCATAATACCGCATGGCTTGTACATCTTTCAAATCCTTTTGAATCTTCGGAATCCGGAATTGCGGGTCGTTGTCACATATTGTCTTTTCCAGCCATGTCCGGTGGAATGTGGTAATCTGTTTTCTGAACACTGTTTCGGCAGGCATATATCGGTTTGGGTGGCGTGTCATGATGAGATAGTATTCACTTTCATGCCATCCACGTTTACATTTTTGTAAGGCAATGTAAGTGAGTCCTATACGACAGTATCGGCGGCTGTCATCACGGTCCCTGATATGCTCGAAATCCGTTTCACATCCATAGAATTCGGCTGGAAGTCCTGTATATTTCTGGAACTCCATAACACGCTCCTTGAAATGACGGATATTATCCTGGTCTTTTTGACATAACAGCCTGGACATTTCAGGTGTGATGAATTCCATCCGCAGATAATGGAAGTATTGCGGCTTTTCCTTGAGAACCTTCTCGGCAAGTTTTCTGGTCTGTAGTTTTTTCGGCAGCTGAGGAAACCAATACATGCTGTTTCCGTGTTCGGTGAAATATTCTACAAGTTCCCTGTTCCAGCGTTCCGATGGAATATCAGGGTAGAACGAATCCCTTCTGGCCAGTGCCATACAGACTTCTTTCGTCATCAGGTTCGGTTCAAGAATGAAGTTGTAACTGTTGATTTCTCTTTTTACTTCAAGTGTATGAATAAGTCTTTCCGGTGTCCGGAACCGTCCGGGAAGTTTGTTAAACAGGTTAGGTTCCAGCTCCATTGCTTTGTCAGCCATGGCATCATCCGCATGTTTGGAGAACCATTCGTAATGTCCGTATGAATCGAAAATGCCATGCAGGTTGCCTGTCTTGTGACAGATGGCCTTCCATACGGTGTCATAGTCAAGCCAGCGTATATCCACTTCCTTGATACAGCGTATGGCCCATTCCCTATAGTATGCTGCCTGTTTGAAACATTTAGGCATCATTTTGTCGATAGTCATGGTTGCGATACGTCCGTCATGGATCAGTTCTTTCCAAAGTCTGAAATCCTTGGCTTGTCGCGGAACGAAAGAAAGCATGACGCTTGTTTCATATAAGAATTGCTGTTCATACCTCTCTGAACAGTATCGGTAACCTCCGTTTTGCTGTACGTCACGGTAAAGGGAGTATATTGCATCACGGACTGTTCCGTTGTTCCATGATGATGAAGGGATCAGATGCAGGTAGTGCATGAAATTCCTGTGTGCGAACAGCGATTCAAGTATGTCACTGTTCCTGTATTTTTCCGGTATGTCAGGAAAATTACTCTTTTCGGCCTTTATTGCCCTTAGACAAATCTGGCGGTTACGTTTTTCTTCAGGTATCTTCGAAAGCTGCCAGGAACGCCATCCGTAATCATCTGTTTTGAAAATACTGTCAAGTATTTCAGAAGTAATATATTTCTCCGGCAGATAGTTGACCAGTTCCGGACGGTGTTCGGTCGCGGCCAGTTCAACCATTTCCATGGTGATGAATTTGTCCGGCATATAGGATATAGCCTTTGTCATATTGATTTCTTTCATGATTCCAGTTTTTTAGGTTTGATGACTTTTATAAGTTGTGTTTTGCGGAATACATATACCGTTTTCCCTTTTTCACTGACTCTTTTGGGAAGGGTTTTCCAGGTATCCCATCCGTTGATAATTTCCGGAGTGAATTCCAGTTTTCCTGTTTCGCCGATTACGGCAAAGGAAAGTCCTTTGTCCAGAGGGGAAGGTGTATGGTCCTTGTCGGGAACAAAGACAGAAAATTCAGGATTGCTGATTTCATAGATTTTTCCTTCATAGCCCAGAAACCATTTGCCATTTTCATACAGGTAAGTCCAGTCACCGAGCAGGAAGAACTTTTCCTTGCCTGATATTACCTTTGCTTCGTGAATGGGATTCCCATTATTCAAAGGCCAACAGCTTGTCTTGCTTTCATTTGATGAGAGGCTGCCTCCCAAATGCAGCAGGTTTCCCAAAGCAAGCAGTTTTCTCACCCTGTCTTCCGTACGGTAGAATGTCCTGAGTATTCTTCCGCAGTTTTCAAAATCCCCTTTTTCAAAAACGGTGATGTACCGTATTCCTTCCGGCAGGGATATTCCGATGTAAGTGTTTTCATCATTTGCCATAGTCGTATATTTTTATATGATTGTTTATGAATGGGATTCTTTGTCATTCCAAGTCTCTTGCGCGGACTGGATTATAGGGACAGGACTGTACCAGGTAATTGGTATTTCTGCCTTGAGTCTGACTGTGCTGTCTGAAACATTCGATGTCATCTTCCTCCAGTTTCAGTTTTCTTCTGTTCTTCTGCAGAAAGTCTGCTGCCTTTTCTATGGAAGAGAAGACCGCCTTTGGCTCGAATGAACTGTATTCGTGCCATGCGTTGCAGCTGAAAAGGATATGCATTTCAGCCTTTATTCTGTTACTTGCTGCCATATCTTATCTTATTATTATGGTTGATAAACGACAAAACCCGATTCCGCTGGTGACGGAACCGGGCCTGTCGTATTCGGTTTCAGGTTTTAATTCTGGTTATATGAAAGCAGGAAATCGGCCATTGCCCCGTTCTGTGGAATCATGGCAGGAAAATCAGTCTTTCCAGGCTTGTAGATTTCTGTCGCTACATTGTAGACATCCCACGCTGTAATGCGTGGCTGTTCAAGTGAGAGTTTGAGCAGTTCTTCCGTAAATACGGAAATCTGTCCCTGGTTGAGCGGATAGGTGTCCACCTGTGATGCCAGTCTTTTGTCTGCACTGTCATGGGATACACGCAGAGCCGTCAGCATACCGATGATCATGTACAATTCACCGGGTGTCAACACCTTTTCCTTGAGCCTTTGGATTCGGCTTCTGTCCGCATCCATGTCACGCTCAAAATTGCGCATCCAGTCATCCACCTTCCCGAACAGTTCCTCGGTAGTCACCTTGTCCTTACCGTAGTTGGCAACGCTTCGTTCGGGTGAAAGGATACACTGATTGTGGCAGATACGTACGCAGGGACCTATTGCCGCCTGGATACCGTCCTGATGGTAGGCTACCACGAGTGTGGTTGTCAGTTCGTCGGTATCCCCGTTCAGAATACGGATGGTGGTGAAGATTCTTCGCAGTACATGTGCTTCTACCGCCTTCTCTCCATAGGTCTGTTCCACCTGCGGCAAGATGACCACTCCGGGCTGTGTCCGGTTCTTGTTCTGGGCGGCGAAGATTTCCTCCACCTCGTAGTTCAGGTTGTGACGGCGGCAGATGTCCGTCATGCGCTGGATGACCTGGTAGTGGTAGATTCCCCTTACCGGATTGCCGTAGATGTCGTTCTCCTTGTAGGTACGCTGGAGTGTTTCAAGGTCCATTACTTCGATTCCGTTGTTCTGGAAATCAAACTGTCTCTGATTGTTCAATGTTGCTAAAGCTTCCATAATTATATTTTTTAAAAGGTTGGTAATTATTTGTCCAATAGGTTGATGATACGGACTGCCTCTTTGAAGCGTCCGATATTTTCCGGAAGAGGATTCCTGTATTCCTCTTCCTTCATGCGTCTTATAGAAGGTATTCCCGTTAAGGGCAGAGCCTGGTTGACTTTCCATCCGTCGGTGAATGCCTTCGGCTGGAGACTGTCATGACAGATCACTTCCCCGACACATCCGTGGACGAGCATGTTGCATACGGTCATCATGCAGCAGGTCCGGCTGATGTCTTCTCCGACCAGATAGTTTCCCGGATTGTGCGCATGGTATGCCAGCAGGAGCCTTCCGCTGCCGCATGTAGGGTCTCCCATCCTCTGTCCGGTCTCTTTTTTACCTGCCGCGCACATGACCATGAGTTCACAGATATGTGACGGCGTGAAGAACTGTCCGTTTGCCTGCTGTCCCGGTTTTGAGCAGTAGGCCATGTGGAGTTCACCGAAAGCGTCGAACCAGCCCGACCTGCCGATTTGTTTCTGCATGATACGTGTCCATTCGGCTGTCATTTCCATGAACGAGGCGTTTTGCTGACGCTTGTATTTCCAGTTGCTTATTGGCGGTGCTCCAGGAGAGAAGCCGTGGATGATGAAACGCAGCAGGTCGTTGAATACGGTCTGTATTTCATAGCCGCATGATGAGGCAAAGCCTGTGATGAGCCTGTCGAGCGGCCTGACTTCGTTGGAGATTTCATATCGTGCCATATTCCTTAATTTTATAATTGGTTATATACTGTCGTTGATTCTGTATACTGTTACGGTATGGTTTTCATTGTCCGTGTGTATTCTGACGGGACCGTATCCCATGAATTTCATGCGGATTTGTCCGTGCTGTCCCATACCGTTCCACTGCTCACGTGATATTTCCTTAATATCCATGCAGTACCCCCAAAGTACAAGAGAGTCAGGCAGGATTCCCTTGTAGAGTCTGCCTTTCAGGATTGCGGCCAGCTCGTCCAGCTCGCTCCGGCTGTACAGCGTGAATGAATCGCTGCGGAAGGTGTATTCGCCTGTCCTTTCCCTGTCCCGGTGTTTCATGATATGATAGCGGCACCAGTTACGGGTGGTGTAACCGTCATACAACGGATTCGGTTCTCTGTATTCCCATTTCCTGACCGGAGCATCGAACCTTAGACTGCCCGTATTGCTGCGTTTCCCGAATCCCCATGTCCTGAATATGCGGATTTCACTACCTGCGGGTTTCATGTTCCGGATATTGACCTGCGTCCAGGGACTTCCGGTGGTATCATAGGCGGCTTTTCCCATGTCATCGAAACAGAATACCGTTTCCGGTATCAGGCATATATCCGCATATTTTCCTGTTATCCGTTCTATATGAGCTTTTCCGAAATAGTCACCCGAACGTGAGATAAATTCCACGCAGTCTCCTTCTGTCGGGCACATCTGCCTGCCTCGGACATTCTCCATCAGTTCCAGCATACGGTTCACTTTCCGTACTTCCTTTTCTGTAATGGGATACCCGAAGTCACCGTTTGCCAGTTCAAGACTGTCAAGGTCATATCGTATCTTTGTATTCATCCTGTTCTCCTCCTGTTTTGTGTATAGCGTTCAACCTGTCGGGTGATCATATCACAGAATTTCTGGCCGTTTTCTTCCTCACCCCTGAAATAGGCGGCCATCATCAGCAGGTTCCTGTTGTAATAATGCATCCATTTGTCATGGAAATGTGCGCCGAGAACCTGTCCGAATGTTTCCTGAAACAGTTCCAGCGTCAGATCCTCGTCCTGTCTCCTGTTGTATTCCCATATTGCCAGAAGCAGCATGTCATTGTAATTCAGTCTCATATTGCGTTGGTATTTGAAATGGCCATTATGATGTTGCAGCAACCGATTTCCCGGACATTCTCCTTCAGCTTTCCGTTGTTTACCAGTCTGTCGTATGCCTCATGCACGAACCTGTATGCAGGCGAATCATATCCGATACCGTGAAGATGTGATGTCGTCGCCACATTTATCCCTGATGCCATCATGGAAAGTATGTCCTCTTTCCCTGCCCGGCGGTTGCTGAAGGCATCCAGTATGTTCCGGTGGATGCACGTTCCGTATCTGGCACGGTAATATTCCATTTCTTCTTCATCGGTGAAGGAATACACCTCTTCCGCTATCGTATCCTTTACAAGACGGAATGTACGGCCTCCTTTTTTCAGTATGGCTGTAATCTGTGGAATATGCAGTGTTTCACAGTAGCCGCTTATTTCCATCGGATGCACGTACAGGCGTGTCTTTCCTTTTACAAGATACATGGCCTGTGATGTACAGTCTGTTCTGTCCGTGTCGAATCCTTCTTCATGGAACTTCTCTTTTATTTCCTTGTAGAATGCGTCCGTTTTCTCATGGGAAAGACCTTTTCCCCATTCATATCCGCTTTCCAGACTGAAAAGCAGATGGAATAGGGTTGTCCGCCCGGTCTTGCTTTCCCAGTAGCCGTAAAGGTCGGCCGTGCCGGATTTAGGTCCGAACCTGTATCCGTCCGGAGTATAGCTTTCCATCACTTCCAGGAGTGAGTTCATGAAATTTTCCGATTCTTCCGATTTCCACCATTCTGACGTATCGTCATCCATGGCATAAGCCGGTATATGGTTCATAACCTGCAGGTATTCCGGAGTCTCTTTCAGAATGTCCAGCATCCTTGTGACGGCTTCCTTCCTTTGTCTGATGGAGAACAGTTCCGTTCCGGTATCCGCGTGAAGCCTGTTCTGTGTCTTCTGGTCTGTAATCATGACTTCTGATATTTATTGTTATACATTGTCTGCCTGTAAGGTACAGGCATTCTTATTTCTTGTTGTCCCTGTTGTCTGTTTGCCCGCATCCCTGCAAGGCTTGGCGGAAAAAAATACCGGAGCGAAGCGAGGATGATTTTTTTCCAGACAACCAGCCCGGCAGGGCCGCCTTGCGGGAGTTGCGCGGCAAACAGCTATTTTTGCAGCAAGAAATGAGGATGCTGTCATCATGTCTCCGGCATAAAAAAAGGGAACCCCATATTGCATGAGGCTCCCCAATACAGACTGTCGCATATATGTCAGGTATGTATGCTCCATCCGTGGAAACGTTCCATGATGACGGCAAAGGACTCGTCCGGATTTCCATGATACAGCAGTCCTCCGACAATGCCTGTATTCCCGTCCGGATAACGTTCGCAGAATCCGAACGAATACGGCGCATGGTCGTAATAGAGTTCGATTTCGCATGGACGGTTCTCGTTCTTCTCCCATT
>OGHW01001827.1_pt1 | contig 15249 bp, 7 predicted proteins | sample 1571641 | NCBI WGS metagenome assembly OGHW01 (sample SAMEA2582066, study PRJEB24529) | metagenome | biome: Human gut stool | place: China | collected 2011 | reverse complement strand
AGTTTTTCTGTTTCGATCAGTGATACCTGAACGTTTCCGTGCGGGTCACGATCCAAAGTCAGCTGGCGGGCAACGCCTTCCGGCAGACTTGCATAGATAGCAGAGTTTTCCGGAGAAAGTTTGCGGATGATATAATCACGTTGGTGAGATTTCTTGATCTGACCGAATTCTTCAGCATTAGCAGCCAGGAAGTCGTTCAATTCAGCAATCAGGCGTTTCATGGCAGGAATGAATTCTACCAATCCTTCCGGAATCAATACAGTACCGAAGTTGTTTCCCTGTGCAGCACGGTCAGCTACCACTTTAGCGATGTAAGTCACTACATCGTCCAAAGACATATCTTTAGCTTCTACTTCTTCAGAAACGATACACACGTTAGGCTGTACCTGCAAAGCACATTCCAGTGCGATATGAGAAGCCGAACGACCCATCAACTTGATGAAGTGCCAGTATTTACGTGCAGAGTTACAGTCACGTTGGATGTTACCGATTACTTCTGCATAAGTCTTACATGCTGTATCGAAACCGAAAGAAGTTTCAATCATATCGTTCTTCAAGTCACCGTCGATTGTTTTCGGGCAACCGATCACCTGTACACCGTAGTTCTTAGCTGCATAGTATTCAGCCAATACACAAGCGTTTGTGTTAGAGTCGTCACCACCGATGATAACCAATGCTTTGATGCCAAGTTCTTTGATGATTTCATATCCCTTTTCGAATTGGCTTTCTGCTTCCAGCTTCGTACGTCCTGAACCGATGATATCGAAACCACCCGTGTTACGGTATTCGTCGATAATATCAGCAGTCAGTTCCATATAATTGTGATCTACCAGACCACCAGGACCCAGAATAAAACCATATAATTTGTTTTCCGGGTTCAATTTCTTGATACCGTCGAACAAACCGGAGATTACATTGTGTCCGCCCGGAGCCTGACCACCGGAAAGAATTACACCTACGTTCATAGCGGGAAGAGCAACAGCTTCACCAGCTTCGAATGTAATCAACGGCATTCCATACGTGTTCGGGAATAATGCTTTGATAGCTTCCTGATCGGCTACAGATTGAGTAGCAGCACCTGCTACAGCCTTAACAGCTCCTGATGCCAATGCTTTCGGAAGTTTGGGCTGGTAAGCAGCCCTTGCGATTTGCAATGCACTTTTAGTCATTTTCTTTAATTTTTTATTTAAAGGTGTTAGTAAGTTTCTTGTCAAACTTGAAAAGCGTTGCAAATTTCGCACTTTTTTCCGAATTATGAAAATTCTTCTGTTGTTGTTTTTAAGACAAAAAGAAGAAGAAAGAAAAATTAAGGCTACCTCCCGGTGTGGGAGATAACCTTTACGTTTTCTTCAATGAGTGAATCGATATGATAATTCTAGGGATTTTGTTCCCAGCCTCCACCAAGAGCCTTATAGAGTTGAACTACCGCAATCAACTCGTCACGGATAGCATTACTCAACCCAATCTGTGCATCAAAATATCCACGTTGGGCATCCAATACGTCCAGATAATTAATAACTCCATTGATGTATTGCAGTTGTGCCAGGTCCATGTAGCTCTTGGCCGAACGTTCCAAATTGGCACGAAGTTCATACACTTCTTTGATCTTGTTGAAATTGACAATTGCATTACGTGTTTCCTTGAAAGCTTCCAGTACGGCTTTTTCATAACTATGTACTTCAGCCTCATAAGCTGCCTTTTTGGCTTTTAATGCCGCACGGTTCTTTCCCCAGCCAAAAATCGGAGTCAGCAAAGCTCCTTCCATCACTGCGTATGGAGATTTCAGAAGTTCCGACAAAGAAGTACTTTCACTACCGAAACCACCTGTCAGGGCAAGACGCGGGAACATATTTGTATAGGCCACTCCCACTTTCGCATTGGCAGCAATCAATTTCTGCTCTGCCTGACGGATGTCGGGACGACGTTCCAATAATGTAGACGGCAATCCAACAGGAAGTGTTTCCGGAGAGTTGAATTCCTGAAGCAAACGGGAACGGGCTATCTTATTAGGATATTCACCCGCAAGATAGGCAATATCGTTTTCTTTCAGGGAGATTTTACGTTCGAGGTCAGGAACCAAAGTTGCCGTACGTGCCAACTCCACCTGCGCCTGTCGATAAGAAGTCTCGGAAGTCAATCCGCCGGCAAACCGGATACGCGCCAAACGTACTCCTTCTTCACGGGCTTTCAATGTTTGCTTTACAATGTCCAGTTCTGTATCTAAAGCAACCAATTCATAGTAAGCCTGTGCCACTTCAGCAACAATCGTCATCCGCAATGCGCGTTGTGCCTCGATAGATTGCAGATACTCGGCAATACTGGCCGAACGTGCCCAACGCAGATTTCCCCAAAGATCAAGTTCCCATGAAACGAGAAATTGTGCTTCAAAGGTCTCTGATCTCTTGAAAGCATCTCCTCCATGATTTTCGAGTTCACGTTCTGCCGTTACTTTTCCTTTGATATCCGGAAGTAACGCAGCGGTGGAAATACGTTTCTGTGCTGCCATTTCTTTCACACGGGCAGCGGCAATCAACATATCCTTGTTATGATCCAGTGCACGTTCTATCAGACTTCTCAAGGTAGCATCCGTATAAATATCCCTCCAGTCCTGATCGCCGAAGCTGATCGAGTCTTGCGCTCTTTCCAAGCTATCGGGCAAATGAAGATCAGGACGGACATAGCTTTTCCCTACCTTGCAGGAAGTCAAGACTCCGGCAAGTAACAGGATAGCAATATATAGTTTCTTTCGTTTCATTATTTCTTATGTTTTAAAATTTTCGACTTTGTTTTATACACCATCACAAAGAAGAACGGCACAAGAATGATACCGAATACAATGGCAAATATCATTCCGAAAAATACACCTGTACCGATTGCCTGCCGACTTGCCGACCCCGGACCGCTTGCCAATACCATCGGAAGCATACCGAGTACGAATGCGAGAGAAGTCATCAGAATCGGACGGAAACGCAATTTGGCTGCGTAGATAGCCGACTGCACCAGGTCTTCACCTTTATCTACCTGTACTTTTGCAAACTCTACAATCAAAATCGCGTTCTTAGCGGCAAGTCCCACCAGCATTACCAGACCAATCTGGAAATAGACATCGTTCTCCAATCCGCAAACCCAGACTCCTAAATAGGCTCCCAAAGCGGCAACAGGTAAAGAGAGCAACACGGCAATAGGCACCGTCCAACTTTCGTATTGGGCAGCAAGGAAGAGGAATACGAACAGGAATACCAATGCCATCACCATACCAGTCTGACCTCCCGCCTGCTTCTCCTGATAAGAAAGGCCACTCCATTCAAGACCGATATTATCGGGAAGATGGTCACGGGCAATCTGCTCCATGATTTCCATCGCCTGTCCGGAACTATATCCCTGTGCAGCTGCTCCACGAATAACGGCCGTAGTAAACATATTGAAACGTTTAATACTTCCCGGTCCTGTGGTATAGGAGGCATTTCCTAAAGAAGTCAACGGTACCATCGCTCCATTGGAGGCCTTCACGAAGAACAGATTGATATTGTCTTTGTGTTCCCGGTAAGGAGCTTCCGCCTGAATGTAAACCTTATATATACGGTTGAACATATTAAAGTCGTTCACATACACCGAACCGGTATAAGCCTTCATGGTAGAGAACACATCAGCCAGTGGCACACCCAGCATCTTTACTTTGTCACGGTCTACATCGAAATAGAGTTGTGGTATTTCCGACTGCAAAGAAGATGACAGACCAGCCAGCTCTTTGCGTTTGGATGCGTAGTACATTAATGTATCTGCCGCGTCTACCAAATTATCGAAAGTGGCTTCTCCACGAGCTTCCAATTGCATTTCAAAACCTCCCGAGCTACCCAGTCCCGGAATAACCGGAGGAGTGGACAGATAGACTTTACATTCGGGATATTCCCTCAAATGTTTTTCCACCGTATCCATAATCTTCTCAATAGTGGTACTCTTCCGCTCTTCCCAAGGTTTCAGGATCACCGTCAGTTCAGCACGTCCCTGGTTACTTCCGACACGCGGACTACTTCCCGTTACATTCTGTATATATTCGATATATGGATTCTTCTCCAAATAAGCAATGGCACGTTCTGTTACGATACGGGTACGTTCCAAAGTAGCTCCTTCCGGCAGTTCCAATTCAATTTTGAAATATCCCTGGTCTTCTACAGGCAAGAAACTGGTCGGAATAATGCGGTGAATCAGCATAATAGCGATCAATACCATACCAAAAGCACTCAAAACCCGGCGAGGATGCTTGATCGTACGAGTCACAGCAGCCACATATTTATTGCTACCGATGCCCAGCCATTCATTAATCTTCCGGAAAACGATATTCTTTTTCTTTCCGTTATCCGGCTTCAGAATCAATGAACACATCACCGGGCTCAATGTCAGAGCCACTACCGTAGAAATAAGTACGGACACCACAATCGTCACCGTAAACTGGCGATACAACTGCCCTGTAATCCCACTTAAAAAACTAACCGGAACGAACACTGCCGCCAATACCAGTGATGTGGCAATCAAAGCACTAGCAAGTCCGTTCATCGCTTTCTTCGTTGCTTCGTATGGGCTTAGATGTTCCGTTTCCATGATATGTTCTACGCCTTCCACCACCACAATCGCATCATCCACAACAATACCGATGGCAAGAATCAATCCTAGTAATGTCAGTATATTCAGCGAGAAACCGAAAATCAACATGAATCCGAAAGTACCGATCAATGAAATAGGCACCGCCACTACCGGAATCAACGTTGCACGCCAGCTCTGCAAGGATAGATAAACCACCAATACAACTAATACCAACGCTTCAAACAACGTCTTATATACTTCATGAATAGATTCGGAAATATAAGTCGTCATATCGAACGGAATCTCATAGCTCAATCCTTCCGGAAAATTCTTGCTAATCTCATCCATAGCCTCTTTTACTCTCTCGGCTACTTCCATCGCATTTGCTCCCGGCAACATATAAATGCCAAGAACAGCGGCATTCTCGCCGTTGATACCACTTTCCGTGTTATAGGAAGAGGCCTCCAACGATACACGCGCCACATCTTTCAACCTGATAATAGATCCGTTGGCATTGGCACGCACTACAATATCTTCAAACTGCCCTACGGTAGACAAACGTCCTTGAGTCGTAATAGGAATGGTAATATCCAGTCCCTGTACCGGTTGTTGCCCCAATACCCCAGCTGCCGATTCACGGTTCTGATCCTTCAATGCATTCTGTAAATCCTGCACGGTCAGTCCAAAGTTTGCCAACTTATCGGGTTGCGCCCATATCTGCATCGCATAATAGCGGCTACCGATATTAGATACACGTCCAACCCCAGGAATACGACGAATTACATCGAGCACATTGATAGTAGCAAAGTTACTCAAATAAATTTCGTCGAACTTCGGATCAGTAGAAGTCAAACAAAGCGTCATCAACTGACTGGGAGCCTGTTTTTCTACCGAAATACCATTCTGAATGACTTCCGCCGGCAAACGGGATTCCGCCAGTTTCACACGGTTCTGAATCTCAACGGCTGCCAAATCCGGATCGGCAGATACGTCAAAAGTGACTGTTGCCGAAAAACCTCCGGAGTTAGAACTGTTTGATTCCATATAAAGCATACCCGGCGTACCATTGATTTCCTGCTCAATCGGAGTGGCTACCGCCTGCGACACGGTAAGTGCGCTGGCACCCGGATAGGATGCGCTGATCTTCACCACCGGAGGGGTAATCTGCGGATATTGATCCACCGGAAGCATCGTCAGACCAATAATGCCGACAATCACAATCACGATGGAGATTACGGCCGAGAAGACCGGCCTATCTATAAAAAAAGTAACTTTCATCGTTTATTCTCCTTTCGCGTTATCCTTCGTTCCGGTAGTGTTTTCTTTTACTCCGGTCACTTCATTTTTTGTCGTAGTTATACTGTCCCCAGCTTCGGCTTCCGGATCACTGACCCGTACTTTCATGCCCGGAGTCAACTTATGGAACCCTTCTACAACCACCATTTCTCCTTCTGCCAGTCCTCTTTCTACCACCACATTATTCCCGACTTCCGGTCCTAATTCGATAAAACGTTTCTCTACCGCATTATCTTTGCGCATGGTATAAATATATGCTCCACCCTTTTCGATGGTAACGGCTTTCATCGGAACAACAAGTGCACCTTCACGAACATCCAGCAACAACTTTACCTTTGTAAATTGTCCCGGCAACAATACTTGTTTCGGATTCGGCATTTCTGCACGTACAGAGAAAGTTCCGGTTTGAGGATCGACTTGCGGTTCGGCAAAATCCACATATCCTTTAAATGGATAGACGGTATTATCCGCCAATGTAATGGTAATATTCGGCTGCCAGGAACGGGTGGAATCCTGCTGTCCCAAATTAATATTTCTTTCTTTACTCTTCAAATAATCGAGTGCTGTCATACTGAAATCCACCAACACTGTATCACTCTTCACAATGGTAGCAAGCAATGATTTTCCTCCGGGACCGACTAATGTACCCAAGTCCACATTTCTTTCACTAATGTGTCCCGATAAGGGCGAACGAACAATGGTATAACCCAATTCCAGTTCAGCCTGTGCCAAATCCGCCTCGCTCATGGCTACCGTTGCCTCGGCACTTTCATAAGCGGCTTCCGCATTATCCAAGTCCAACTGACTTGCAGCGTTCTGTTCAAACAACGGACGGATACGTTTTAAATCACGTTCCGCTTTCAAAGCCTGCGCTTCGTCTTTTTTCAATTGCGCTCTGGCTTTATCTGCTTTGGCACGATACTGGTCCTGATTGATTACAAACAAAACCTGATTCTTATTGACATATGTCCCTTCGGCAAAAAGCATATTTTCCAGATAACCTTCCACACGGGCACGTACTTCGACGAACTGTTGGGCACGAATACGCCCCACATATTCCCCGTATATCTCTACGTCGTCTTTCACTACCGGTTCAACAATGACTGTCGGCATTTCCGGCGCAGCCTTCTGAGGTCGGGTCAGTATCCAATACACACCCAACACAACTACCATACACATAATAGCAGCAATGGTTCTCTTTCTCCTCAGTTTCAACTCATGTTTCGAAAAGAATAATCTCATATCGAATCTTATTATTTAATTTAACTTATGTTTGTTCTATATCCTTATTTACAACTCATATACCAAAAATGCGTTACCTGCATTATTTGCTTAAAATCAAAGCATTAGATATTTCTTCGTTTTGCAGAAAGTGTGGAAATTCACTGTATGGTGTAGAAAAAATCCACATTTCCGACTTTTGGAACATTTTTTTTAGTTCCCATTTCAACAACTAAACAAATTATGCTCTACATTTGTATTATATTAAACATCAACACTAGACCACATCCTAATGAAAAAACAAATCTTTTCAACATTAGTTTTATCAATTGGCATCTTATTGCCTTTTTCTTTGCATTCTCAAGAGCAAAGGAAAAAGGTAGGTGTCGTTCTAAGCGGCGGCGGTGCCAAAGGAATGGCACACATCAAAGCACTGAAAGTAATTGAGGAAGCCGGAATCCCTATCGACTACATAGCCGGTACCAGTATGGGAGCTATCGTAGGTGGCCTTTATGCCATCGGTTATACTACGGAACAATTGGACAGCATGGTACGGAAACAAGATTGGACATTCCTGTTGAGCGACCGTATCAAACGAAGTGCCATGTCATTGACTGATCGTGAACGGTCTGAAAAATATACAGTCTCTATCCCTTTCACCAAAACTCCCAAAGATGCTGCTACCGGAGGACTCATGAAAGGGCAAAATCTGGCTAACCTATTTTCAGATCTCACTGTGGGGTATCATGACTCCATCAACTTTAATAAACTTCCCATTCCTTTTGCTTGTGTGGCAGCCAATGTTGTCAATGGAGAGCAAATTGTATTCCATGACGGAATACTCTCAACCGCTATGCGTGCCAGTATGGCTATTCCGGGTGTATTTACTCCGGTACGGCAAGACAGCATGGTATTAGTGGACGGCGGCATTGTAAACAACTATCCGGCAGATGTTGTGAAAGCCATGGGAGCCGATATTATTATCGGAGTAGACGTGCAGAATGCTTTGAAGAAGGCTGACAAGCTCAACAGCGTCCCCGATATTCTGGGACAGATTGTAGACATCACCTGCCAGTCTAACCATGAAAAGAATGTAGATCTTACAGATACTTATATCCGTGTCAATGTGGAGGGATATTCATCTGCCAGTTTTACCCCGGCAGCCATCGACACTCTGATGCGAAGAGGCGAAGAAGCGGCTAAAGAACAATGGAATTCGTTGCTTGCCTTGAAAAAGAAGATAGGAATAGCCGAAGATTATACTCCGAAGCAACATGGCCCTTATTCTTCTCTTTCCAATGCACGCACGGTTTATGTGACGGACATCTCATTTTCCGGTGTAGAGGTGGATGATAAAAAATGGCTGATGAAGAAATGTAATCTGAAAGAAAACAGTGACATTACCACTCAACAAATAGAACAGGCCTTGTATCAATTACGCGGTAGCCAATCCTATTCCAGTGCCAGCTATACGTTGAAAGAGACTCCTGAAGGTTATCACCTCAACTTCCTGTTGCAGGAAAAATATGAAAGAAGAATCAATCTGGGCATCCGTTTCGATTCGGAAGAAATCGCGTCTTTGCTGGTGAATGCAACGGCAGACCTCAAAACTCATATTCCTTCCCGCCTGGCTCTTACCGGTCGATTGGGTAAACGATATGCTGCCCGCATAGATTATACGTTGGAACCCATGCAGCAACGTAATTTCAACTTTTCGTATATGTTCCAATACAACGATATCAACATTTACGAGGAAGGTGACCGTGCCTATAATACAACGTATAAATATCATCTGGCAGAATTCGGTTTCTCCGATGTATGGTACAAGAATTTCCGCTTCGGACTCGGTCTGCGTTTTGAATACTACAAGTACAAAGATTTCCTGTTCAAGAAACCTGAAATCTCCGATCTGAAAGTGGAATCGGAACATTTTCTAAGTTATTTCGCCCAAGTGCAATATAATACTTATGATAAAGGACGCTTCCCTTCTAAAGGAAGTGACTTCAGAGCTGCCTATTCGCTTTATACGGATAACATGGCACAATACAACGACCACGCTCCATTTTCAGCATTGAATGCTTCGTGGGCAAGTGTCATCCCTGTGACCCGCCGTTTCTCCGTCATTCCTTCCATTTATGGACGTATCCTGATCGGAAGAGATTTTCCTTATCCGCTGCAAAATGCCATTGGCGGTGACGTACCCGGTTTCTATATTCCACAGCAATTACCGTTTGCCGGGGTCACCAATCTGGAATTGATGGATAACACCATCATGATTGCGTCTATTAAATTCAGACAACGTATGGGAGCCATTCATTATCTCACGCTGACGGGTAACTACGGGCTAACGGATAGTAATTTCTTCGATATATTGAAAGGCAAGCAATTATTCGGTGTTAGTGCAGGTTATGGAATGGACAGCATCTTCGGACCATTGGAAATATCGTTGGGATACTCCAATCAGACGGACAAAGGAAGTTGTTTTGTGAATTTAGGGTATTACTTCTAGTCAAATCTAGTCAAAAAGAATATAATAACACTCCAAGGAAGACAGATTTTAGCAATACTACTTCGCGTAATACAATATTTTCAAAAAGCAAAAGAGGAGACCGCTTCACAGTGATCTCCTCCCTCTATACTCTATATGAACATGCCCCAAAGGGTTTATTAAAAAAGGAACATATTCAAAAGGGTTTTATTAAAAATATTACATATCGATTCAATGAATCGTTTCAAATCATATCAACGATCTTCACAGACAGTTGATATTCAGGGAAATGTGCATCAAAATAAAATCTGATGCATGGCTTCGATTAGGTAAAGATGTACCTCTGTACTTTTTCCTAATCGGCTAAGGCAAGGATTCAATGCTACAAACGAATCCAAGCCCCTTACTATAAAACATCTTAAATACTACCACCCTTACCGCCGCTATGTGTCGGATTATAAGTAACCGTCTTATATTGATGCTCCGTTCCGGTATAACGAGTTGCTGTAATCGAAACCGTCTTGTTTTGACCATTAAACTTTACATTAGCCGTCAACGTGGTAGTACGCGCTTTTGCATAGCAAGTATAACTCATAGTGGTGTATCCGTTTACATTTACAGTGTTATAAACACGTTCAGTTTCCGTAATGCCAGATACCGATCCCATTAATGAGAACATACGAGTTTTCATGAAAGCAACCATTGCATTCACCGTTTTTGTATCGCTCTCACTAGTAGTAGCTCCTAATTGCGATTTAACTTCAGCAACAAGACCAGCATCATTCTTATCATAGTCCCAACCAGACTTTTCCTTATATTTCAGTTCAATACCAGTCACTGCTTTAGCATTCTCGCTATTATCACGACTAGCTTGTCCTAGAATATTAGTTGTCACAGTTTCATTACTAATCTTGCTGTATACTTTATTTTCTATTGCATAAGCAGAGAAGTGATCGACATCGGCTGTATATGCAGTGACAGCTCCACCTTCTGTAGTAGAAGATATATTTTTAATTACATTTCCCTTATTATCTTTTGCATCTCCCCATTCTCCTGTATCTGGATTCTGATAAGTAAGTATCATATCAGCATCAGCGAATGTTATTCCAGGGATAGGGTTAGGAATAGAAATCGTAACATCATTTTTAAATTTCAAACCAGACGGTTCAAATTTAGCAGCAGCTAAAGGTATGCTTTTTTCTACATTTTGATTCACTTCTTCAGCCTTCACTTCAGTAGTCACTTCTGCAGGAGCAGGAACAAAGGTTGTTACACTAATGCCAACATTCCCATCACTAATAAGGCTTGCACTAGCTTCTGTATCAATTGCACCTGCCGGTATTGCCAATTCGACTTTCACGAGTGGTTTATCCTCTACCACTGCTTCCGGAGCAACTTCTCCCGGATCTTCAATGGTAGTATTAGATTCACTATTATCCTCTACTTTAATTTCTTCTTCTGCAGTTACTGACACAGTTTCCTTCCGACTCTCCTTTGTCAGAGCCAGAGCTACCGTTACCACACTACGATTCTCTGCATTCTCTGCAATGACAACTGACGTTTTCTGTGAAAGATATCCATTAGAAGACGCTTCAATACTATAAGTACCTGTAGCACTTTCTGTAACAGAGAACTTACCATTCGAGTCGGTTGTGTAATTTTTACTACCCACTTTTACCTTTACCCCATTCATTGCTTCTCCCCCGGAAGTCACCGTACCCATAATGTAATACTCCACTACCGGTTTCGGAGTTTCAATTACTTCCCCTTCTGCCGGTTTCGGATCGTCATCATCATCGTGACAGGCTACTGTCGCAAAAGTTAACATACCCAAGGCTATTGCCATGGCACCCACATAAAACCATTTTACACTTTTCAGAATGTTTCAATTTTGTTAAAAATACTAGTTAAAATATCAACCATGTTTCACTTCTCACTCGTTTTAATCAAATAATATCGAATATAATCCGGCTGCCAGAAATGTGAATTCTCTGCCGACTTAGGTTCAACACTATAACTTTCGCCCAACGAACGATGGGCATATTCATTCCCGCTACGCATATCATACTGAAAAGCAAAATATTCGGGAAGAATTACCCGTAGCAGATGTCGCTTGCGTTTCTTTCCCGGTAATGGAATAGAAAAGTTGAATCCTGCATTCGTTGCTCCATTTGTATACATACCATATATACCTACAATATATTCGCCGAAGTAGCGTGAAAGAGTTCCGCGTACTCCATAATCGCCATAAATAAAGCGATCTCCTTCTACTTTTACCAAGGTATTCACTTCCGGTATATAATATCCTACACTAATTTTTCCATTGACTCTTTTCCATTGACTCATTTTCCATTCGCTACCATAGAAATGAGCAGAACCGGTTATTCCTCCTCCACCTTCTACCGTCCACCGACCATTTGCCGAAAAATAGCCGATGCCTGCTGCAAGTCCCTGGCGATCATTGGAGAAGCTACCGCCTGTGAGGTATCCTTTCCAATGATTAGCCAAGCGAAAATCCTGTCGCAAAGCCATGAATCCCAAGCGAACGCAGTTCCACTTACCATCTTCATTACTTACAACAGGTAAAGAAACCTGCATCCGTAGCGAAGCTCCTTTCCATAATTGCATTTCCAGGGCAGGCTGCAACTCGAGAGCCGCCTTATACAACTTATAAGTTACATTATTGACTAACATCACGTTGGGATATACTACCAAATCCATCTTACCGAAAGAACTTTCTTTTCGCTTTACACCTTTCAGCTGACGCACAGCAGTTTCGGTAGAAGTAGTCATCCCCATCTTACGATACACTTCATCCAACGCACATTCACCGGACTGATATTTTTGAATCAATTCTGCAGGGATGGTTATGCATAATTGTGGTAAGGCATTATCTAATATAAGTAGCTGCAAAGTCGGTATTTCCGGTATAGCGACCAAATGGCGTATGGCAATACCGATTCCATTATGAATACCTCTATAAGCAGAGGTCTCAAAAGCCGCAGTTATCGTGTCCCTTTTCTCCACAACTGAAATATTCTCCATATCCAACTCTTTCAGTGTCTCACTCACACGAACAGGCTGTGCCTGTAACAAAGAAATACCACAGAGAAAAACAGCGGTCACACTAACAATCCTTTTCATCTTCTTTTAATGCATTAATGTACATTCATACCGCAGACCGGCGGAAACACATGTAAATTCACGAGTAAACACATTGACGGACAAATGCTTCCAAAAGCGCATGGCAGCACCCATATTCCATCCACGCGTATCATATTCCACCATCAACTTCAATTCTTTGCAAAAAGAAGGCGTATAGCGGACACCTCCGAAAGGTCCTTTATTAAATACACGACAATCACCTTGATGAATATACCATCCGGCCGTTACAGCCAATTGGTCTCCCGAACGAAACCCGATAGTCTTTGTCAACACACCATAATAAGCTCCCCAATACGGAGTCTTCTTCTCCGTCAAAAGATCATCTCCACCAATCACAACAGCTGGGAAATAGCGACTTTCTTTTAGCGGACGAATACGAATCGTATTAGAACGGTCCTGATTATGATAACCCGTTCTGCCTGTACCGGTTGTCATTTTGAGTAATGTCATCCGGTAAGTGAATTCGATAAAAGAAAAAAGAGTCATATCTACAAAATAGTTCATGGTAGGAAAACTGAAAACCGATGGAGTAACTTGCTCGGGTAAGAAATTGACTCCTCCCATAAATGTACCGGTCTCCTGCATTTCAGCGGTAGGTATCATCAACTGCCCCGTTGTTCCCATGGAATATTGCGCGTGAACCAGACCGCTCATCGGAATGAGTATCAGAAATAGAATACTACCTTTTAACGAAATAAATGGCTTATTCCTAAAAGCCGCTTTAGTTTGTTTCATCTTTATTTGTATGTTATACTTTTAAATAGAGATATTCTCAAAACTTTTTTGATTAATCCACTATTTTTACCTTATATAATTCTGTTACTTCTTAGGTAACGGAAAACACACAATCAAGACCAATCGGAATGAGAATAGAGAAAAACATCGACAATTACAGTGGTAGAAGAGTTTTTGCCTTTAGCGAAGGGGGAAATTCTTTTTAAGACAGGACATATAAATCAGAGGGCATGAAGATATGATTATTTCATGTTCGGATTTTTTTTGCCGTATGCATCAGATAAAACGAAAAAAAATGGGGGAATATTTGTTTGCTATTTATATTTTTGTTTATCTTTGCGTCATATTTGATTCCGTTACCTAAGAAGTAACAGATACATTTAAATACTGATTATTAAAGTTTTGTCTATCTATTACCTACTTACACTGTAATTTTTAACGTAAGATAAATTCTTTCTATTTACTTCTGTGCGTTCGCTTAATCCAAAGCCTTTCAGATATATTTGTGTGGTTTTAATAGATTTGTGTCCCAACGATTCACTAATCATTTCAACCGGAACTCCGCGATACTTAGCAGTAGTGGCCCAAGAATGTCGGAAGGTATATGAAGTGACGGGCGAATTCAAGCGCAACACTCTCGCCAAATCCTTCAAAGAATTATTAAAACGACGAAGAGCAGACTGATATTCTTTATATGCTTTTTCATCTTTCCGCTTCTTATCACCACGCAGAATATCGAATAAATAGTCGGGACAATCAGGAAGAGCAGTTTTATTGCTTCGAAGCTGATTCATCATCTCTTTTGCACTTTCCAGAATTTCCAGGCTTATAGGTGTTTTAGTCTTGATACGGTTATATTGAAGCACATTCCGGTCTAAAGCCGATTTCTCCAAATGCGCCAAATCCGCGAATGACATTCCACAGAACTGAAACATCAGAGCTGCAATCGTCTGCGTACGACGCAAACGTTCGGATTTCGGGTCTTCATACAGTAGTTTGTGCAATTCGGTCACAGGCAATGCTTTCTTTTGCCGGATATCCACGCCTGTATAGACATCATGAAACAACCGGGGAACATAAGGGGCACTTCCCGCTTCTACTCCCCGATTATAGATACTACGCAACATACGCATATAAGTAGAAACCGTATTGAGTTTTAACCCGGACTCGTAAAGATGCTGTCCATAGCATCGTAAACATTCCCGGGTGACTTGCCTGAACGATATGTTACCTGTTCTACAAAACTTACTAAAAGAAAAAAGAGCATTCTTATAAACATGAGCGGTAGAATATCGCCCTTCTTTTCGCAAACGCTCAATGTACGCTCCGGCACATTGGCTAAATCCATTTTTATTCATTTTTTGCATCACTAGTTATTTTAGATTATATAATATAAGAGAAAGAACAAAAGTAAGCTACTTTATGATTTCAACTATTATAAAAAAAGAAAAGTAAAAGAAAACCTTCACTCGCGTGGAAGTTATTCTTTTACTTTCCTATAACGTTCTGAATTTATTCACCATATAGGCCGCAGAAGTGAATCTTATTCATGTCTGCACTGTTTTCACCACAGAGTACACAGAGGGCACAGAGGTGAATCTGTTTTATGACTTACGGTTGTGAGTATAATTTTGATGCGTAATCCTCCTACTATAAAGTTGAAAAAACATGAAAACATCTGCCACCTGCAACCAAACGCGTGTAATGCACTAGTTGATAAATAGTTGGAGCGTTGCAGATACCTGCGGCAGATAGGTTGCAGA
>OGHW01001825.1_pt1 | contig 15255 bp, 9 predicted proteins | sample 1571641 | NCBI WGS metagenome assembly OGHW01 (sample SAMEA2582066, study PRJEB24529) | metagenome | biome: Human gut stool | place: China | collected 2011 | reverse complement strand
CGGCGACCACCGAGATCTACACTCTTTCCCTACACGACGCTCTTCCGATCTTTTTCTTATTGGTTGACCATTTTACCTTTTTCTTCGCATTCTTGACCTTTAAGGTTGCTGTCTTACCAGCATTGATCGTAAGTTTGCTTTTACTAAGCTTTGGCTTTTTGGCAGCCGTAGCGATGTCTGTATTGACACCGCTTCCGGATACCACCATGCTCAGAGCTAAACCTACGGCGAATGCGCGCTTTGCGAAATTATTTAATTTCATCGGTTCATCTCCTTTATTATAAATGAAGCAAGTTATTTCATTGCAATTTACCTGATCCGTGGTTTATTTTACCACTGCACTCACATCGATCGTTGTGTAAAGTGCTGCATCGGTATAGAATTCCAGATAAACATCGCCGGATTCATATGCCGTAAATGTAATCTTTCCGGCGCCTTCACCCATGCCGTTGATGGCATCATCGATGCTGTCAGAATTCTTTGTTACCTTCTCAAAATCATCAATATACTGATAAGAAACCGGTGAAACGGAAATCTGACTTGCGCCGATTGTCTTGGATGCATAGTTCACCTCATACTTCTTACCCTTCTCAACGGAAATCTTCACATATGCCGTATACTTGAAGTCCTTATCAGCCACATTCTTGGCACACACGATAGACGTCGGAGTTCCAATTGTCAGCGCAGTAGAACTCTTCTCATATGCAGCCAGATGCTTGGATACCTTAACACTCACATTACCAAGCTTCTGTCCGTAGCTGCCTGCCGGTGTTAATCTCATGATATAAGTTCCTGCAGAAAGATCGATCTTACCGTTCGTGCTGAAATCATCAACATACTGATAATAAGTTGTATCTCCTGCCGGCTCCTTATAAACAGAGATGAATGACGGCATATCTCCGCCATTGAGCATAGCAGTTACATCATACGCTACCTCTGTCTGTCCCTGTGTCTCAGGAATTGCAAACTTCACAAGCAGATCGTTGTTACCGGTAGAAGTAAAGACGCTCTCCTGCTCCAGTGTAAGAACTGCTGCATTTGCAAACTCAGCAGTCAATCCTGCTGACATCTCGTTGTATACGAAGTTCTGCTGTACATCTCCACCATTGATCGTAACTGTTCCGAGTGTACTAAGACCATCATAGCTGCTATCACAGCGAACGGTATATGTACCGTTGTCCAGAAGGACGTTTGAATATTTACCGTCATTTGGTCCGGATACTGTCTTATGCTGCGTTGAATCATAAGTCTTGTCATACCTGGTGCGTACCTTTGTCACATTTCCGGTTGCATCAAAGAAATACAGTGTTCTGTTACCGGTAAGTTTATCAACCTCAACATCCTTGCCGGAAGCACTGTCCCATTCTGTGGTATGTACTGAATATGTTCCGGATACCTCAAATCTTGAGATTGCCAGCTTGATATCACCAAGCTCTGCATTCATGCCATCCTGAACCTTGATCTGACCGGAAAAATACTGCTTCTGCTTATGCTCATCAAGCCAGTAAGCCTCATAAGTTCCGGCTGGAAGAGATGCTGTAAATACACCCTGATAATCTGTTCTGGCCTGGAAGGACATGCGCTCGTATTTCTTGTTGGTTGTTTCAAAATAAACCGTGCTGTTTGCAACTGCCTTATCATTTGCAAACTTGGCAACTGCCTTGATATTTGCAAAACGAACCGGCATTGTCAGGTTCACTGCTGCAAGTGCATCAGACGCTACGGATACGCTTCCGTCAAGCTGATATCTCACGCCGTTGGCACCCTGTACCTTGACGGTGTATGTACCTGCAGGTACCTCTGCCGCATAATTACCGGCCTCGATAACCGGCTGTGTAAATGGTGTTGCTCCTGCGGAAGCAGCCGGTGCTGCTGTCGGTGCCGCTGCAGAAGGAGCCGCTGTCGGTGCCTCTGTCAGGATCGTAGGCTGAGGGAACGGACCTGCCTGTGCAGTATCTGTATGCGTATATACCTCATACTCATCTCCGTTTGCACATTTGTAGTCTTTGTAACTCGCTCCATTCGTATATCCCTTTGGATGGTTTCCTGCCGTAAGCTCTGTGTAGCTGTAAGAAAAGCTTCCCGTACTCTGCTTTGGAGAACGCTTCAGGAATGTACGTCCTGCTACATAATCGCTGCTGCTATTCGCCTCTGCCGGATAGAAGTAGATCTTCTCATTGCCGGAAAGCGGCGTATCTGCTGTATCCTTGATCGTACCGCTGATGTTGAAGCTCTCAACAACCTTCACTGTAACAGTCGCCGTTGTTGTACGTGCCGCATCTGCTGCATCGGTAATGTTGATCGTGTATACATGATCTCCTGCTGCAAGACCATAAGGAATGTACAGCTTGGTGCTGCCTGCAGCCTTCTTGGTAACCTGATTGTTAGCATCTGTTACATCTGTAGAAAGTGTAACACCTGCATCGGTACCGGTCTGAACCAGATCATACTTGTAGCTGCCGGAGCCTCCCTTAGGCTGAATATCATAACTTGTGTATACCTTCTCAGGATCCGGTGTAACCTCCGGATTTACGGTAGCAGTAGCGGTCGGAGCCGGTGCTGCTGTCTTGATAGATGGAGCTTCTGACTCAGATGGATCCACGGAAGGTGCTGCAGTTGGAGCAGCTGTCGGTACTGCTGTTGCAAGTCTGCTGGCATTCATGGAAGCCATGTAATCATCCAGCTTGATCTTGTTGTCGGAAGAATCAGCAGCGGCGATCGTTGTCTCATCGTATACCTTAAAGGTAAGCTTGAGTGTTGCTTTTCTGCCTGCCTCATCCTTAGCGATCAGTGTAGACTCTGTCACACCTGCCTCGGTGGCAATCCCCTTAAGAAGACCTCTCTTACCAACCAGAGTCAATCCCTTCGGAAGTTTGCTTCCCTTCTTCAAAGAGTAGGAAATATAGCCAACGGACTGCTCAAAGAACCAGTCAAGATCGTATTGAGCAATCACATCCTTCTCTAAAAGAAGATTTTTGTTTCCCTCCTTGACATAGAACTTCTGCTTGTTCTGAACTTCCTTGGAGGACTTTCCTACGGTGACACGGACGTAGTCGTTCAGTCCGACAGAGGATGTCAGATAAACACGGTATGTCTTCTGGTCCTTTGTGGAAAGTGCCTCTACCTTCGGGTTCCCATTGTAGGCACCTGACTTGTATGCCTTAACAGATACCTTGATGTCTCCTACGTTCAGTGCTTTCTTCTTGGCAAGCTTAACGGTTAATGCAGAGTAATCCAGCTTGTCAACAGCTACAGATTTGATCTGGCTTGTCTTAACAGTAACCTTACATTTTAATTTCTGCTTGCCTACCTTTGCGGTAACTACGGTAGATCCCTTTTTGAGACCGGTAATTACCACAGTGTCCTTTTTCTTACCACTTGTTTTTGTAATCTTCACAATTTTCTTGTTTTTTGCAGACCATTTAACCTTTTTGTTTGCTTTTTTCACCTTTAAGGTTACGGTTCCGCCCGCCGTCATGCTGACCTTTTTCTTAGACAGAGTTGCCTTTGTCTTTTTGGCAGCCTTCTTGGTCTTCTTTGCAGCAGAAACATTCACTGAGGAATAATTTCCACCGGTTACAACCATAGCTACCGCAAGACCACATGCCAGCACACGCTTCGCAATGTTCATACGCTTCATTTTTTCTCTCCTTTAATATTATTTTGCAGGCACTTAACCATTTAAGCATGCGTAAATGCAAGTGCTTACAATTGCTTTTTATTATATCATACGGTTTATGTATTCGCAACTGTCACTTTCGCACAAATCCTTATTTCACTGCCTTTTACAACGATTTTACTTATGAATATCCGTAAGAAAATCTCCTCATTCATTTCCAGATTTTCCATTTCCAGCCGCCTTGTAAAAACCCTTTTACATATTTGCAAAAGCCGGTCGCAGGAAATTTTATTTTTTTGCCGGTCTGTTTTACAGATCAAAAGATCACTTCCCTTTTCCGCACGACAGAGTGCCCTGCCGCACCATCCGCATTTTGTAAGTCCGTGAAATATGTGACGGGGTCTTTTTTTATGACCGTCTGCAGCCGGGAACGGATGACGCCGTTTATTTTCCATATAAATTTCCGGCGAAATGATCATCGTTTCCGGCATAAACCGGATCATGCAGAATACGCCATACCGCCGCAGCCTGCCATACTCTCCGGTTCGTTCCGCCACCGCCGGACTGATTCATATACGCTGCAATTGACGGACAACTCTCTCCCTGACAGGACAGTTCGTAAATTTTTCTGACAAGCAAAGCCTCCTCTTCAACGATTTCAAGCCTTCCCTGTCTGTCTCTGCGGTATCCGTACGGTACTCGCCCCGCAGCATAAATGCCTTCCCTGCTTTTCCCGTAAAGCGCTTCTCTTGTCTTATGAGAAATATCCCTGCAGTAATATTCATAAAATAGGTTTTTGATGGCACTGTCCATGTTGTAGGTGCTGCGTGCGCTGTCATAGCCGTCAGCGATTGAAATCACACGGACCGGATAACCCGGAAGGATTAATTCCAGCAGTTCCGACAACTGAAGATGATTTCTTGACAATCTGGAAAAATCTTTTACAACAAGAGCTTGTATTTTTCCACAAAAAATGCCGGCGAGTGCTTTTTGCACCGCCGGCCGTTTCATATTTGTCCCTGTATATCCATCGTCCTGAAAATATCGGATCTCTCCGCCACGCAGTCCTGTGTCCTGCCCGATCCACCGCATAGCAAGCTCTGCCTGATTGGCGAGACTGTCTCCGGACTCCCTGCTGTTTCCGGACTTTTTCGACACACGGCAGTATACTGCCGTCACACCGCTCTCTCCATCCTCTGATCTTGTCTGTGTGTTACTCATACTCTGCACTTCCACCATTATCTTGCCATATTATATGTATGGCAGACTCCATTTATTTCACAAGATCCCCTGTCTGTGTTGGCAGAATTATTTTACAAAAGCAAGCATATCATCAATAAAACTTAAGCCCACCTGATATAATACATACATGATCGTCAAAGATAAGATCAGCACAAGACATCTGTATACCAGATAGCCTCTGGCAAAGTTTTTCTTTGCCGGATGTATCTTCTTACTGAGTGCCAGAACAAGTACATAAACAAACCCGATAACCGGTATCTTGATCCAGCAGATACTTAAAAACCATTCGCTGACAGAAACACCCTCTGCATCATCAAATGCCACCGCACTCTGAAACGATTTCATAAATCTGAGCTTCTTTTTCTCCTGCTTCTTTTCCTGTGCACGAATCGCCTTTCGTTCTTTTCTCCGGTGCTGCTCCTGTCTCTTCTCCAGTTTCTTCTCCAGTTTCTTCTCCTGTCTTGCCGTACTGCCGTCTGAAGTATTATATTCCGCTCTCGCCTGTCGTTTCTTCTCGAGAAGCTGCTGTTGTCTGACCGCCCGCTCCTGCTTGGCGATCAACGAATCCTGTTCCCTCTTTTCCACGCTCATCCTCCCTGTCTGCTGCAACTGTTCCTTTATTATTCCGTACCGGTATCTTCGGTATCAGACGGATCGTTCTGCTGGCTGGCTGCCTGATACTGCTCCTTTGTCGGAAGAGACATAAGCTTTGCCCGGTAGCTGACATAATCACTGTGAAGATCATCATACTCCGCATAGCTCTTACATGCCTCCACTGCCTGTAATGCCTTCTGGATCAGATCCGACATATTGGACGGCTGATACTTATGCCCTGTCATACGCTTCAGTCTTGTCCTTGCCAGTGCAATCCTTGTCTTTTTTGTCTGTTCCTCTCTTGCCTGTTCCGCCTTTGCAGACGATTCCTCGGCAAGACGCTGGTTCTCTTCGGACTGCTGCTCCTGATATGCCTTCACGACGTCCTTCCATTTTATGGAATCATCCTTTAAGCTGTCATATTTATCCTTACATCTGGTGCTGTAATCCTTGCGTACATCATCATCCTGGATCGATGCGATCATATTTTTAAGACTGTTGTATGTCTCGGTGAACGTATAGTAATCCGCCATACTGGTGATTGTCAGCTTCTCGAACTTCTCGAGCTTCTTAAGTGCCCTCTCCTGCTTGGACTGATCGGTCTCATTATCCACATACTCCGTAGTATCTTCCAGAATATCCCGAGCAAAATAATCCATTCCATAGCTGCGCTTACGGTCACCGTTTACCTCGGTGCCCTCAATGATACGTCCCTTACTGTCATACTTGGCAAGACATACCGTCTCCGGCTTCTCAAAATCCTTCGGCGTCAGCTTCGCATGTATCTGGTTCATGTAATTCTTCCAGATCGCACCGGAAAGTGTGGCACCGTATGTACCCGGCATTGCTCTCGGCGTATCATAACCGCACCATACAACTGTCGTATAATAAGCCGAATAACCGCAGAACCACACATCCTTGCTGGAGTTCGTGGTACCTGTCTTGCCGGCTGTGATCTGTCCTCCGTTCAGCTTCAGCGCACGTGCTGTACCATAGCTCTCATTAAATACTCCCTTAAGGACATCCGTCATCATCCAGGCTGCTCCCTTAGAGTATACCTGTGTCTTTTCCTCGGCATCCTTATAGATCACACCATCGGAAACGTGACTGATCTTCCTGATACAGGTACGGTCGCTGTACTCACCGTTATTGGCAAGTGTCGCATACCCCTTTGCCATATCCACAACCCGGACACCCTCGGTAAACCCACCGAGCGACAGTGCCATATTACCGTTGTCCACATAACTGAGATTATGAAAATGCATCTTATCCAGAAAGGAAAGACCATATTCCGGCGTGATCACTTCAAGCACCTGCCATGCGATCGTATTGATGGAACGCGCCACCGCCTCACGGATATGCACGCTTCCACGATATCCTCCGCCGGAGTTCTTTGGTCCGTTGCTGATTGGATGATCGTTTACTACCGTTGACGGAGAAAACTTTCCTGACTCAAATCCGGGTGCGTAATCGATCAGAGGCTTGATCGAGCTTCCGGACTGACGCGCTGACAGATATGCCCTGTTATAGGCATCCTTTGTGCCTCTTCCTCCAACGATCGCCACGACATAATTCGTGTTATTGTCAACACAGACAGCAGCCCCCTGCAATGCATACTTGCCATTATCGGAGTTCTTCTCCGTGTTGTAAGCCAGTCCGCTGTCAATTGTCTTCTGAAGCTTTTTCTGTTTTGCCTGATTTAACGAGGTATACAGCTTATAACCTCCGGAACGGATATCATCACATTTGGTGCTGTATACGGAAGAATACTGCGACTGATATTTTTCATACTCCTTTTTCGTCTTAAAGGTGTATTTAAATTCAAAATTCTCCTTCTCCATCAGAGAGATCGCCGCACAATGTACCGCATAGCTGACCAGGTAACTTTCATTGGAGGTTTTCTCGGTAATCTGCAGTGCACTCGGCTTTGTCTTGACCGCCTTGTTGTATTCCTTTTTGGTGATCGCACCGCCCTCATACATCTTCAGAAGCACTTCGTTACGCTTCTGCTTCGCTGCCTTCGGATGGGCGACCGGATTATAAGCGGACGGCGAATTGGACAGACCGATCAGCATCGCCGCCTCCGCCGGCTCCAGATCCGCCGGTTTCTTGTCAAAGTAATACTTGCTGGCCGCTGCCACACCGTAACAGCGGTTTCCGTAATAGTTGCTGTTACAGTAAAACTCCATGATCTTATCCTTGCCAAACTTCTGCTCCACCGTCGGTGCGAGCAAAATCTCCGCAACCTTTCTCGTAAAGGTCTGCTCCTGAGACAGCAGATTGTTCTTGATCACCTGCTGGGTAATGGTACTTCCGCCCTGCGTGATCTCTCCGCGGTTCTTAAGCAGTGCCACACTGGCACGCATTGTCGCTAAAAGATCCACACCTCCATGCGTCTTGAAACGCTTGTCCTCCACCGCAATATATCCATTATAAATATACGGCGAGATCTTGGAGATCTTCGTATAAGTAAACCGTCCTGCATTGACCGAACCGATCTTCTTCCCCTTGTCATCGAATACCAGCGTATCCTCATTCATGACAAAATCTTCCTCGGTCATATTCACAAGGTTGTCAAAAACGACCTCCCTTGCCTCCGTAAACATCGGGATCACCTTAACATATACACAGATTCCCGCGATCAGACCCACGACAAGGATCGATGCCAGGATTCCGAAAATTGTCCCCAGAATAGTTGATATTACACCAAGATATCCGCCGACCACTCCAACGAGTGCCCGGATCCCCATTTTAATACGACTTAACCCCTTCTTCATTCGTGCTCCTCCATTTTGAAGCGATTTGTAAAATCTCTTTTCTCAAACGTCTTTTCATTATACCGCCATCCGGCGAAATTATCAAGTTGACACCCTAATTTCTGTCGATTAGAATGTAATTTGTGATTTATTTTAACCTATACAGAAAGGCATTGATTATTCATGGATTTATTACATTCACGCAGCCACTTTGGCTTTATCGGCCTTGGTCTGATCGGCGGTTCGGTTGCCCGCTGCATCCGCAGAGAGCTTCCGGATGCCCTGATCAGCGCTTATAATTACTACGAAACAAAGAAACACCCCCGTCTGGAAAAGGCACTCGCAGACGGCGTACTTACAGATATTACAACAGATATTTCCCGCGTTTCAGACTGGGATGTGATCTTTCTCTGTGCTCCTGTCCGCACAAATGTGGCATATCTTACCAGATTAAAACCATATCTGAAAGCGGACTGCATCCTGACCGATGTAGGAAGCGTGAAGGGCGAGATCTACCATGCGATCCGTAACGTTGGACTCGACCACTGCTTTATCGGCGGTCATCCCATGGCAGGAACAGAACACATCGGTTACGAATACTCTTTTGCGGAGCTTCTGCGGGACTGCTACTATATTCTGACACCGACGGACAGAATTCCTGAGGAAAGCATCGCATGGATGCAGGAATTTGTCCGCAGCGTCACACATTCCCGCTGCGTCACGATCGATGTAAACGAACACGATGAGGCAACTGCCGGCATCAGCCACGCACCGCATGTGATCTCCGCCGCTTTAGTCAATGCCGTCCGCGCCAGAGACGATAAAGGCATGTACCGGCTTCTTGCCGCAGGCGGCTTCCGGGACATTACAAGGATCTCTTCCTCCTCTCCTGAGATGTGGAAAAGCATCTGTCTTGCCAACCGGGATGCCATTCTCGAATTTCTGCAGGAGTACCGGAATATTCTCGGTACCATGGAGCAGGCGATCCGCGAAGGCAAAGAGGAAGATATCGAGCATTTTTTTGCCACTGCAAAGGAATACCGCGATCAGCTCTTTTCGGATGACAGTAAGTAAGCATTTGAACCAGACTGCCACAGTGTGCTATACATAGAAAGGATCTTTCATTGATTATGGAAAATATATTAGAGGGTTTAAATCCCCAGCAGAAGGAAGCGGTAGAACATTTCAAGGGACCTCTCCTGATTCTTGCAGGTGCCGGTTCCGGTAAGACAAGAGTTCTGACACACCGGATCGCATATCTGATTGACCACTACGATGTGAACCCATACCATATTCTGGCACTGACCTTCACCAACAAGGCTGCCGGCGAGATGCGCGAGCGTGTCGATCAGATTGTAGGCTTCGGTGCTGAAAATATCTGGGTCAGCACCTTCCACTCTACCTGCGTCCGCATTCTGCGCCGCTACATTGAGGTGCTCGGCTACAAACGCAGCTTTACAATCTACGATGCCGATGACCAGCGTGCCCTGATGCGTGAGATCATTAAGTATCTTGATCTTGACCCTAAGAAGTATAAGGAACGTGCCTTCTTAAATGTCATCTCCAACGCCAAGGACGAGCTGATCGGTCCCGAAGATTACGCCGCACGCGCACAGGGTGACGGCATGCGCGAGATCTACGCCAGAGCCTATCAGGAATACGAAAAGCGTCTCCACGATGCCAATGCACTTGACTTTGATGATCTCATCTGCAAGACCATCCAGATGTTTCAGGAGAATAAAGACATTCTCTCCTATTACCAGAACCGTTTCCGCTACATTCTGGTGGACGAGTATCAGGATACCAACACGGCACAGTTTAAGCTGATCAGTCTTCTGGCAAGTACTCCTTCCGACGATGGCGGTGTGGAACACAATCTCTGCGTTGTCGGTGACGATGACCAGTCCATCTACAAGTTCCGCGGTGCCAATATTATGAATATTCTGAATTTTGAGCAGGAATATCCGGACACCCGCGTGATCCGTCTGGAGGAAAACTACCGTTCCACCCAGAATATCCTCGATGCTGCCAATGCCGTGATCCACAACAATACAAAGCGTAAGGAGAAGGCTCTCTGGACAAGAAAGGATAAGGGCGACAGTATTTATTACTCCCAGTTTGACAATGAGTACGAGGAGGCAGAATCCGTCTCTGCTGCGATCGCCCATGCGGTAAATAACGGCGAGGCAGATTATAAGGATTTTGCCATTTTATACCGCACCAATGCACAGTCCCGTGTCTTTGAGGAGAAGCTGATCAATTACAATATTCCATACCGCATCGTCGGTGCCGTTAATTTCTATCAGCGCAAGGAGATCAAGGATATCCTCGCCTACCTCAGAACGATTGAAAACGGCATGGATGATATATCTGCAAAGCGTATTATCAACGTGCCGAAGCGCGGCATCGGTCTGACCACGATCGACCGCGTCAGCAATTATGCAATCATACACGGCACCAGCTTTTACAGTGCCCTGCAGGATTATGAATACATCGAAAATATCGGCAGAAGTGCCGCAAAGCTCGGCAGCTTCGTTGGTCTGATCGAATCCTTCCGCACGAATCTGGAAGATCCGGACTATTCGATCGAACAGCTCATCCGTGACGTTGTTGAGCAGTCCGGCTATGAAGCGATGCTTGCCGAGGATGACAGCGAAGAATCCCAGGCGAGACTGGAAAATATCGAGGAGCTTATTAACAAGGCTGCCTCCTACGAGGAGGATCACGAGGAAGAAGGTGCCACTCTGGGTGGCTTTCTGGAGGAGGTTGCCCTCGTCGCAGATATCGACAATGTGGATGACAGCACGGATATCGTCCTTCTAATGACGCTCCACAGCGCCAAGGGACTTGAGTTTCCGTATGTCTATCTGGTCGGCATGGAGGACGGCATCTTCCCGGGTGCCATGGCCGTGTATGGCGAGGATCCCGATCAGGCAGCCGAAGAGATGGAGGAGGAACGACGCCTGTGTTACGTCGGCATCACCCGTGCCATGAAAAAGCTCTCCCTAAGCTGTGCCCGCAGCCGTTTCCGTAACGGAGAGCATCAGTTTAACCGTCCATCCCGCTTTATCAGCGAGATTCCTCGTTACCTGCTGCATGCAGGCAGCAACTCTTCTACCGCCTCCTCCGGCGGAGTCAGTGCCGCTGAGTTTTTAAAGCATCAGCCGGGCGGCTCCTTCTCCTTCGGTGCCGGGACCGGCAGCTCTTCCACGCGAAGATCCGGTTCTGCACGCTCCAATACGGGAGGCTACGGAACCGGCACCTGGAATCCTGCAATGGAACAGCGCACAAAGCAGGCAGGTCATGCCCGCGGCAAGAGCGGACTTGATCTGCTTGCCGGAAACCCGATGATCTCCAAAGGCTTTGGAGGCTCTTACAAAACACCTTCTGCCAAGTCATCCTCTGCCGCAGGCGCCTCCCAGACGCTCTCCTACAGCGAAGGAGACCGCGTCCGCCATATGCGCTTCGGAGAGGGCAGTGTACAGAAGATCACGCCGAGCGGAGCCGACTTTGAAGTGACTGTTGCCTTCGACAATGGCAACACCCGAAAAATGCTTTCTTCGTTTGCAAAGCTAAAAAAGGTATGATATAATGATCCTCAGAGAAAAACAAGCGAACAGGAGGTATTTTATGATGAATAATTCAAAACTGGAAGAACTTTTAAACACTGCACGTATCAACGAACTTCTTCACAAAAAGGAATTAGAAGAGAAGAATAAAAATGGTATCATAATCGCACTTGCCATCATCGGCGCAATTGCAGCAGTCGCAGCGATCGCTTATGCAGTTTACCGTTATTTTACACCGGATTATCTCGATGACTTCGACGATGATTACGAGGATGACTTTGATGATGATTATATCGAGTTTTCCGACAGCAAGCCGGAGGCTGAGAACTAATCAGACAACGCGTCGGAATAGACGACAGACAATGCCAAACCGAAATGGATTTCCATTTCGGTTTGTTTTTGCAAACATATGAGACACAGGGGACGGTGTACTGCCTGCTCTCCCATCGTCTAACGAATATACATGCAGTACAGAAATGAGGATAATATGAAGCTTTGGGGCGGACGTTTTACCAAGGAAACCAATCAACTTGTACACAATTTCAACGCATCACTTTCCTTTGACCAGAAGTTTTATCATGAGGACATTCAGGGAAGCATCGCTCATGTAACTATGCTTGCCGATCAGGGTATCCTCTCCCATGAGGACAAGGACAGCATTATTCAGGGACTCAAGGGAATCCGTAAGGATCTCGACGAAGGAAAGCTTGAATTTACGGCAGAGCATGAGGACATTCACAGCTTCGTGGAAGCTCATCTGATCGAGCGCATCGGAGACGCCGGCAAACGTCTTCATACCGGCAGAAGCCGTAATGATCAGGTAGCGCTTGATATGAAGCTATACACACGCCATGAGATTGAGGAAATGAACGATCTGTTAAAGGGTCTTTTGGAAAGCATCCTGCGCATCATGAAGGAGAACCTTCATACGATCATGCCGGGATTTACACATCTGCAAAAGGCGCAGCCGATCACTCTGGCACATCATATGGGTGCATATTTTGAGATGTTCAAAAGAGACCGTTCCCGTCTTTCCGATACCTTAGAGCGTATGAACTACTGCCCGCTCGGCTCCGGTGCACTTGCCGGCACAACATATCCGCTCGACCGTGATGAGACCGCAAAGCTGCTTGGCTTTACCGGTCCGACACTCAACAGTATGGATTCCGTTTCCGACCGCGATTATCTGATTGAGTTTTTGAATGATATGTCCATTATCATGATGCATCTTTCCCGCTTCTGCGAGGAGATCATCACCTGGAATACCAATGAATATCAGTTTGTCGATATCGACGACTCCTACTCCACCGGCAGCAGCATCATGCCACAGAAGAAAAACCCGGATATTGCCGAGCTTGTCCGCGGCAAGACCGGTCGTGTATACGGTGCACTGATGTCTCTTCTGACCACCATGAAGAGCCTGCCTCTCGCATACAACAAGGATATGCAGGAGGATAAGGAATTTGTCTTTGATGCGATCGATACGACAAAGGGATGTATCGTTTTATTCCACGGTATGCTTGATACCATGACCTTCCGTAAGGACCGCATGCGTGCCAGCGCAGAGGGCGGCTTTACAAATGCAACAGATGCCGCAGACTATCTGGTAAACCACGGTGTTCCATTCCGTGATGCACACGGCATTATCGGTCAGCTTGTACTCTACTGCATCGACAAGGGCATTTCTCTTGGCGAGATGAGTCTTGATGAATACAAGGCGATCAGCCCGGTATTCGAGGAGGATATCTACGATGCGATCTCTATGGAGACCTGTGTCAACAAGAGAAATACGATCGGCGCTCCGGGTCCGGATGCCATGGCAAAGGTGATCGACACCTACGAGAAATATCTCGCAGAATAATAATGTTTAACGCAAAGAGGTATGCTTTCAAAAAGCATACCTCTTTTTTAGTATAGGAATAAGATCCTGAGCTTGCCGCATTTCTTATCCCGCAAGCCCTGTTCCAAGCTTTCCGGTATATAACTGATAATACTTGCCCTGCTGCTCGATCAACTGGTCGTGCGTTCCTCTCTCAATGATTCTTCCCTGTTCCAGAACCATGATACAGTCACTGTTCTTAACTGTGGAAAGACGATGTGCGATCACAAAGGTCGTTCTTCCCTTCATCAGCCGGTCCATACCATCCTGGACAAGCTTCTCGGTACGGGTATCGATCGAGCTTGTCGCCTCATCTAAGATCAGTGCCGGCGGATCTGCGATCGCTGCTCTGGCTATCGCAAGAAGCTGTCTCTGTCCCTGACTTAAATTGCCACCGTCACCGGTCAGAACCGTATCATAGCCCTGCGGCAGATGACGGATAAACGAATCTGCATTGGCAAGCTTTGCTGCTGCCACAATCTCCTCATCGGTTGCATCCAGCTTTCCGTAGCGGATATTATCGCGGACCGTTCCGGTAAACAGGTGTGTATCCTGCAGAACGATTCCCAGAGAATGACGAAGATCCTCTTTCTTGATCTTATTGACATTGATCCCGTCAAAACGGATCTTTCCGTCCTGAATATCATAAAAACGGTTGATCAGGTTTGTGATCGTTGTCTTACCGGCTCCGGTAGCTCCTACAAATGCAATCTTTTGTCCCGGCTTCGCATACATTTCCACATCGTGCAGAATGATCTTATCATCATTATAACCAAAATCCACATGATCAAAGACAACCTCGCCACGAAGCTTCTGATAGGTCACGGTATCATTATCCTTATGATAATGCTTCCATGCCCACACACCTGTTCTCTTCTCGCTCTCCGTGATCGTTCCGTCCGCTGCCTCGTTGGCACGTACAAGCTCGACATAGCCGTCATTAACCTCCGACTTCTCATCCAACAGCTCAAAGATACGATCTGCGCCGGCAAGTGCCATAACGATACTGTTTAACTGCATGCTGACCTGATTGATCGGCATACTGAAGGATTTGTTGTAGTTCAGGAATGCCACAAGACCACCTACGGTAAAACCGCCGATCTTATTGAAGGCTAAAATTCCTCCGATCATGGCACAGAGCACATAGCTGACATTTCCAAGCTGTGCATTGATCGGTCCCATGACGTTGGCAAAGGTATTGGCATTGTCCGCGCTGTGGAAAAGCTCATCGTTCAATGCATTAAACTCATCGATGCTCTCCTGCTCACGGCAGAATACCTTGACAACCTTCTGTCCGTTCATCATCTCCTCAATGTGACCGTTTACCTTACCCAGATCTCTCTGCTGCTGGATGAAGTATGTACCGGAAAGACCTGCCACCTTCTTGGTAACGATCAGCGTTACTCCAACCATAACCAGCGTAACCACGGTCAACGGAACATTGATGATCAGCATTGCCGCAAGCACACTGATGATCGTGATCAGACTGGAGAAAAGCTGTGTCATACTCTGACTGATCATCTGACGGAGTGTATCAATATCATTGGTGTAGATTGACATGATATCCCCGTGGGAATGGGTATCAAAATACTTTAT
>OGHW01001821.1_pt1 | contig 15273 bp, 16 predicted proteins | sample 1571641 | NCBI WGS metagenome assembly OGHW01 (sample SAMEA2582066, study PRJEB24529) | metagenome | biome: Human gut stool | place: China | collected 2011 | reverse complement strand
TTCATACTCCGTAAACGGCAATTTAAACTCGTATGTAATCTCTCTAGGCTCAAAAACACGCTCACCCAGAACGCTAGAAAAGTCAAGCGCCCCCTGCATAAAAGGAATAGACTCGACAATCTCTTTTTCGTCCGGGGTAGGTGCTTCACGTTTTTGCAGGTACCACCCAGCGTCACGACTATTAAAATCGCCGAATGATATATACTCTTTAATTTTAGTAATCACAATCTGTGTCGTCCTTTCAAAGTTTTAATCGTATCAATAGCACTGTTGAAATTATTAACTGTGCCACCGACTAGAGCACCAGTGTCAAGCACCATGTTTTGACCTTGTGCAATTTGTTCCTTGACGTCCACAAGAGCGTCAATCACGTCGTTAAGCAAGCCCGCTGAGTGTGCAGCGTAAGCTTCTTGACGTGCTGAGATAGTAGCGTCTGGAGTCTTATCTCGCAAGACTTCCATCTTCAACTGACTAGCCATGTTTGAAGTAGCACCCGTAAGCATCGCATTAGCTCGAATATTGAAGCCGTTGACTTGGTCACGGATGTAATCAAGGCTGTTAGCAACCTCTGGCGCTGATTCGTCGATACCTCGAGCTATACCAAGACCAATATACCAACCAACTTGATCACGGAATAGGTGTGATGGTGAGTGAATTTTGGCTTTAGCTTGTGCTGCACGCTCTGCTTGTGCCACAAGGGCGTTAGCTGCTGCTGTAACTGCTCCAAGAGCTGACATCAGACCAGCGGCAAGACCTTGACCCATATAAGCCCCTGCCGAGAAGAAAGCTCCATAACCGGCTCTTGCTGCGGCTGCCGCTTGGTTAACCGCTGCTTGAGTAACTGCCACTAATTGCTGTCCGCTTGCTTGCATGGCTGATACCATTTGAGCACCACCGGCACGAATGGCGGCAACCACTTGATTCATACCATTGCGAACCGCTGAAACAATCTGATTCATGAATGCTTGTGTACTAGCGACCATTTGCATACCGCTAGAACGTAGCGCCGCAGTCATTTGCATTGCTCCAGACGTAACAGCTTGGACCGCTGACATCATGCCTGCACTTACTGCCATACCTAGTGACATCATAGTAGCTGATAGCGTCATGGCTGCCGCTCCAACTGTTGCGAATACAGTCGCTAGCATCATGATTTGACCGCTAACGACTGCAAGCCCAGCCCCAGCCATTTGCGCTGCGGTTGTAACCATAGTAAGCTGAGTGCTTACCATTGTCGCCATCATCGCAAACATACTGAAACCAGCTTGAGCACTCATGAGTTGAGAGCTAAACATAGTTACCGCTGACCCCGCCATCATCATTTGGCTTGTCATTTGCATAAGGCTAGTGGCAAACATCATGAATTGAGTGTTTAACATGGTCATTGAGGTACCAACCATCATGAATTGAGTACCTACAAGCGTTAAACCAGTACCCAACATAGTCATGCTTGTAGACGCCATTGTTAGTTGAGTAGCTAACATGGTCAAGTTAGTTGTCAATATGGTCATGCTGCTACCGATTGAGGTCATGCTTGCTGTCAGCGTCATTGAAACTGTACTGAACTGAGTTAAACCAGTGGCAGCAACCATCAAGGCTGGTGCTAGTGTCATGATTTGCGTTCTAAAAGCAGTGATAGGGGCCACAATAGCCGTTAAACCAGCAAGCGATTGACTAGCTTGGTTTGAGAACGTGCTAAATGCAGTCCCAGCGGTAGTTAGCAAGGTTTGCAAGCTAGTGAATGATGATTGAATGCTTGTAATCGTAGTTGAGAATGATGTCAATCCAGATACAGCACTAGAGGCTGAGCTTGATACCTTACTCATACCATCTCCGAGCTTAGTCATACCAGTACCAGCTTGAGCAAGCCCCGCTGAGTTATTACCGATAGAGCCTACACCTTTGGCAACCGCCGCAAGAGATGCAGCCATGTCTCCGAGGTTGGTATTGGTAATTTTGACAACGCCATTCGCTAGTTGGTTGAACCCAGACCCAGCTTTTTGAGCCGCTGTACCGATTGAATTGAAGACATTAGCCAAGCTATTCAATACGCTACTGATTGCACTACCTGCGGATGTAATCACGCTTGCAATACCTTGGAACGCTGACTGAATACCAGTGCCAATTCCTTGCGCTGCTGTGCTGATTGATGTTCCGACTGATTGCACTACGCTAGCTATGCCTTGCAAGGCTGCACCAATAGCAGAACCGACAGAACTAATAATGCTTGCCACACCACTAAGAGCCGTACTAATAGCCGTACCGATACCCATTGCAGCGGTAGCAATTGCCATCCCTGCCGCTGACACAACCGATGCAATGCCACTAAATGCAGCACTAATCACGCCACCAATCGCTGTGATGATAGGCACGATTTGAGTAATTGCTGTGACAATAGCTGAAATGATTTGGCTGATTATAGGTGCGAGAGTTTGGACAACCGTAACAATGGCAGAAATCACTTGACTAATGACCGGTGCCATTGTCTGAACGACTGTAACAATCCCTTGAATCAAGGTGATAATGACTGGTGCCGTTGCTTGAATGGCTTGGACAATCACTTGTAAAACCATTGCAATCTGTGGTCCGAATTGTCCGATAACTTGAGCAACTTGGACGATACAATTAGCGATGACCGGAGCGATTGCCACGATTGCGTTAGCGATGATTTGAGCTACTGCCGTAATTGTGTCGCTGATAATTTGGACAATCGGAGTTACTGCTGTAACTATCTGGCTAATCGCAGAACCTAGAGCAGAAGCTAGCCCACTAAAAGCGTCAATGATAGCCGGTAGCGTTCCTAAAATGGAAGTCCAAGCATTACCAAACGCCGTAATGGCTGGGGATGCATTGCCTAGAGCAGTACCGATAGCTTCAACAAGTGGTGAAAGTTTGGCTAGCCCCGGCGCAGCTTCACCGACTGCCTTAACCACGATACCGAACGCAGTCCCGAACGCTTCAACGATAGTTCCTGCTGCCTTACCGATTGATTCAACAACGGTGCCAAACGCTGAACCCATAGCGTTTAAGATTTGCGAAACGCCTTGTGATTGAGTAGCCAAAAGGGTGAATGACGCAACGATAATACCGATACCTGCACCGATTCCGACTGCTGCGATAGCTACGGATGCACCGAATGAAAGTAATGTAGCTGGATTGAGACCTCTTAAACCTTGCAAGGCGATATTGATAGCTGTACCAATTCCCTTAAATGCTGTAGAGATACCTGTTCCGATACCTTTGGCAACTTGCGATATTGCTGAACCAGTGTTTTTAATCACGCCGCCGATACTCTCAAACACTTGGGCAATCTTGCTTTTACCACCGCTTGCACTAGTAGCAGCTTGAGCCATGCCTTCTGCTGCATCCGTTCCGAATTTCTTGAACGGATTAAGACTTTTAAGGAAGCTCAACCCTCGCATAGCTGCACTAACGGCTGAAATACCAGCCTTTGCAGTCAAAAATGCTGCTACCATTGCTAAAATTCCGCTTGTGACGCCGTTAAGCACGCCTTTAGGTAGTCCGCTAACAAATTTAGAGACCGCTGAAACTGCTTGTGATATCCATTTGGCTAGTGTTCCAAATGCCGTTCCTAAACCAGAGATGATTGATTGCATTTCTGAGCTTTTGAATACATCACCGATGGACGAACCGATAGTTTTAAGGGCGTTCCAAGTATCTTCCACCGCTGCTTTGAACGATTGGAAAGCCCCGGTATCAGCAAATGAACTGATGAAACTTCTAACTGATGTCGTGGCAATATTCAAGGCTTGTGAGATACCGTTGGCAATGTCACCAAACACTGAGCCAATGCCTTGCATGAGCTTACTACCGTCAATGTTGCTAAAAAGTTGCTTGATTGAACTTGAAATGTAAGTAAAGGTCGCACCAAGATTCTTAAGAGCTCCTGTATTTGAGAAGCCTTGCCAAAGCGAAGACAAACCGCTGCCAATCTTGTCAGCAATTCCGTTGATGTCAATCCTTTCGAGTGCATCAGTGAGCCCAACGACTGCTTTGATACCGATTTGATTGAGTTTTTCAAACTGTGGCATTAGCTTGTTAGCAAGAGATTCCTTCATACCGTCGATAGCTTGGTCAACGGTCTTGAACTCTGTGGCCATCTTACTGAAAGTGTCGTTAGTACCGACCTTAGCGATAGCGTCAAAGAAGTCCTCGGTCTTAATCTTGCCGTCTTGGACTGCTTGGACCATTTCAGCGGTGCTCATGCCCATTTCTTTCGCAATGGCTGCGATACCGGCAGGCGTTTGTTCTAGCATGAGTTTGAAGTCTTGCCACTGCACTTTAGGTTTGGCAGCCATTTGAGTGGCTTGTTGACTCCAGGCCATCAAGGGCCTCAAGCAGGCCGGCCGCCGCAAGACCCCCGAAACCTTTAACGAGTTCGGTTGTATTCTTTGTTCCTACCGCCGCTAACTGTGAGTAGGTGCTGGCCATGTCGGACGCTGAATAGATGGTTTTGGTCGCAAAGTCTTGCAACTCGCCTTTGACCTGTTTAATCTGGTCAGTAGGCATGTTAATCTGTTGCATGTTCCCTTCAAAGGTCTTCCATGCTTTAGTAGAGCTGTTAAGCTCGCCTACCATAGATTTCATGCCATTTCCAAGAGCACTAATACCGCCCATAATGGCACCACCGATTAAGTTAGCACCGAGGACAGACTTAAACACCGAACCAACCTTACCGGCTGACCCTTTCAAGCCTTCCAAAGCTCCCTTGATACGTTTAGCCCCACTTTCAGCGTCCTTTCCGTCAAATAACGCCTTTATGGTGACTGTACCATCTGCCATAGATTATCCCTCCTTTCTAAAATTCTTCTTCGTATTCTTCATCTTCCTCGATGATCTCGTAAGGGAGAGCATAATCTTTCTGAAGCCTACGCATTTCCTCTTTGTATTCTGCTGAATCGCCCTTTTGTGGCTTCCACTTACGAATTTTGATAACTTCCATCAACTTCGTGCCCTCTGGTAGCCCAGACAGCAGAGCGTTGAATTTTTTCCAGTGCAATTTACCTTGCACATCGAATAAGTCAATGCCATAAGCCTGCAAGAATGACGAATAGATATAGTCACCGTCATAACGGATGTCATAAGCTGCTTGCTCTTGCTTGCCACTGCTTGCCGTGGTCTTCATAGGGTTGCCGGCCAGGTCATACTCGACATGATTGTCCTCAACCGTAGAAAGGCTTATGTGTTCTTCAAATAAGGATTTGAAAACCTTTGATAGTTCCTCAAAAGAGTGATCTTCAAAAACGTCGTTAAACGCCTTGGCTTTTTCCTCTCTAGTCTCACCTTCAAGGCTCTTGCTGATTAGCATCCGAATAGCGAAATGCGGTTTGACATACTCTGGTATATCTTCATCCCTCATCATTTCAAACATTTTTAGGACGGTATCAAAAGACAAATCTAGGGCGTACTCTTTATCATCGATTACTAACTTATCCGTTAGTTTTCGTGATAGATCTAGCATGATTACTCAGCCAAATATTTATCGAAGGCTGCCTTTGAGTTTTGATTCTCAAATTCAGAACGAATGCCGGTAATAGTTTCAATCAGATAGAACATGGCGATATTTGTTGATTCACCCGAAAACGCATAGACAAGATTAAATGCTTCTTCATCGTCAAAGATTTGTGTAAAACCTTCTTTCACAAACTCCGTTGCCGCATCAATTGCAGCCTTGTTGTCTGTACCTTGGATCGCTAGGCTCCTAGCTTCCAATTCTTTCCCGACTTCTTCCATGCGCTTTATATTGCTATCTGACATTGGGAAATTAAGTTGGAATTCGCCGAAATCTACAGGGATGACATTGCTACGTTTTTTAATTACTACCATGTTGTTTTGTTCTCCTTTACGAAAAAAAAGAGGAGAAGGGCTAACCCCCACCCCTCTAGTTGTCTTATCTTGTTTTATTTAATTAGTGATTACCCACCGATTCCCGGTGAAGTAGTTTCTGATGATGCACCAGAACGAGCAGCATGGCCAGAAGTTTCTGAACCAGTTCCAGCTACTGCTGCGGCTGGTGATGCAGTGATGTCATGTTTTTCTGGTGTGCGAGACCAGTTTACTTGGAATTTAATTGATTCAAGTTCATGCGCTTCACCTTCACCAATTTCGATTCCAGACAAACGTCCAAGGCCTTCTTTGTAATATTTGCCTGTTGGTACTACTTCTTTGTACCAAACCACAAGATCATCAGTTAAGGCATCTTCCTTGTCAGCAATAAAGTCTTGAGCTTTATCACCATATTCACGGTGGCCTTCAAATGAGCGCCCACGAGATTTTGAAGTGATCATTTTCTCTTTAGTACCATCGCCATCAAAGTAAGCAATTTCATCATCTTCCTCATCATTTTCTGGTGAAGTTTCTTTGACACCTTTAGCAATCCACATGTATTTGTCATCAGTTGGTGGAGTGTCTGGATGTTCTGGATCGTAAGGTGCGATATAGTGTTTGCGAATCGCATTTTTAAATTTAGCCATTTAGTTAAGGCTCCTTTCTACTTCTAGTCTTGCTTGCAAATCAAGCAAGTAAATGTAAAAGCCCTGCTCGTCGGCATCGTTTAAACTCGGTGTCTCGACGGTCAAGGCTAAAAATGTGTATGAATTATTTGAACTTGGTAACTCGAATCCGATTTTGGAAAGCTCAGTGTTTATCTTCCAAAGAATGGCATTTAGCTTTTGCTGGTCCTTTGATTTAATAGCTATCTCGTAAGGTAGTGATAGAATCTGAGTGCCAGCCATATCTTCATCTTCCACTTTGCCACCCGGCAATGGATAGACTGAAAGGCTATCGTCTTCTGAAAGATAATCAAGTTTGCATTTCAAAGGCAGTCCAAGCGTATTGATGAAGTTTGCTAGAACTTCTGAAAAATCGTTGTCGTTCATTAGTTAACCCCCATAGCTCGAAGCGCAACTTTGCCCCAGTTCTTACCATGCTTAGGAATAGCTTTCTTATCCCACCGCTTGCCAGTTCCGGGTGTAGTGTATTTGCTGAAAGTGAAGCTCCTATTTTTGTTATAGCTAGACCCATAGAATTGAGCTCTTGCATAAGGTCCCGGATATCTAATACCATCGCTAAAAGCTGAACCGCTAGCGCTCAAGGTTCCATCTCTACGAGGGATAAACGGCTGCATGTCGGTTATCATTTGACCAATCATGGCAACCTTTCCACGTTTGACCGCCTCTGGACTGCATTTCTTTTCGAGCCCTTGCAAGTCAACCTTAACGGTTACATTAGCACCCATCAGATCACCTCGATTTCATAGCAAAATACCTTGTCTTGTCTTGGATAATAGACTGGAATGACAGAACGAATCTTATAATCACGTTTGTCGTCATTAATCAATCCGTTTTTAAAGCTCTCATCAAGCACCACCGGGCAATATTTTGGATAGACGAATAAAACACTAGGCTTTGATTCGCTACGGTTGTTAGTTGACCCGCTAACGTTGAACTGTCTATCAAATCTAACGTGTTTTAGGACTGTGGGCTCATCATATGTTACTTTTCCCCAAACGTCCGTTTCACCCGTTAGCTTCTTGATTGTGACAGTATCAACTAACATGCGTTTATCAATAACGGTCATAACATACTCCCCTATAGCCATATCCTGCCCCTTTAAGAGCATTCAAAGCGTCAAGAGATAGATTATACCGGCTGCCCTCAGTGGACGCCTTAGACGTGCTCTTATAGCTGATAGAGGTCCGCCCAAGAGACACACTAGAGACTGATTGCTTTTCATCAGCGGTCAAAATGCCGCTAGAATCCAGATAGGCAATCTGAAAAGCCGTCGCTAATTTGACGGACTTCTTTCGATATTCCAGTTCTTTTTCAAAATCAACAAAGTCATAGAGGTTTCTAATAAACATATTGATAGCTAATTCTGCTCTAGCTCGTAGCTTTTCAAAGTTTTCGACCTCATCAAAACCAAGTTTTTCAAACTCGTTTTCAGTTAGATAAGCGATTTTAACCACCTCCATTTAAAAAAGGCGGTGTATTATCCGCCTTCTGGTTTATTCCTCGATTTCGTAACCGAGATTAAGAAATGCTGAAACAGCGACGTCGTTGGTAGCTGTGAAGCTTACGCCATCTTTGGTCAAAACAACGCCGTTTACTGTTGTTTTTTCTTCCTTCTTAGCTGCCATAGTTACCCCCTATTAGGCTGATTTGTGGACATAGATAGCTTTTTTCTTGTTGTCCAAGACAAAAGCATCGTAACGGATACGCCCTTCAACAAGTTTCCCGTTAATTCCTGGTGGGTTATCGTGAATCTTGTAGTCTTCAAGCTTAACTGGTGATGTAGTAGCTACCGGGTGAGCGATGATAAACTCAACACCTTGAGGAAGGCGGCCCGGTGTAAGGACAACTGGCATGCCGTCAATCATACCAACTTGACCGTTGATTGTAATTTGTTGTCCAAGATCTGACTGTTTAACAAATGCTGGGTCAAGCTTGATAAGTTTGTAGAACTTAGAAGATACGTGAAGCACGCGCCCCGCTGTTGGGACGAATGCTTCTGTAAGCTTGATTTGACCGTCAAGCACTGCTTCATAAGCATTATCTTTTGTAACTGCTGCTGTAACGATGTTATCTGTATCAGCACCGCCTGCAATTGTTGCGAATCGGTAAGTGTCGATTTCTGGGATGACAACTTCTGAAAGCTGACGGGCAAGAGCTTTCCCAGCTTCCATCACACCGTTTGTGTCTTGTTCTGATTTCTTGTCAATGGTGAATGTGAAAGAACGGTCTTTCTTCAACATCATTGTTTGAACAGTATTACCGAGCTCATCCGCCGTACCGTAACGATTGACACCGCTAGTTGTGTAGTCGTTCATTTGTGAAGTTGGAACAGAATACACCTTAACTGTGTCAACACCAGTAAAGTCAAAATCTTGGTTAATGATACCAGTTGAAAGAGCTTCTTTTGTGAAGCGTTCATCAACCTTGTTGTCAAATTTCTGTGCGTAGTTAACAACCATGTTTTAAATACCTCTTTTCTTTTTATACGCTATCAAAGCCGTCAAATAGGGCTTTATCTTCTGCGCTAATCTCTTGGCCGGCGTCCGCTGCGGGATTGCCTGGAACCGTGAAATTAGGGCTTTGCGGTTCGCTTTGAGCTTGAAAAAGGTAAGGGCTAGATTCTTTAAGGCCGTTGATAGTTTCTTCTAGGACAGGTTTGCCGTCCTCACCTAGTTCAATCTTGTCTAGGTCAATAAACTTCATAAGGTCTTCAGAATTATAAGCTCCTACGTCCTTCAAAGCCAAAGCTACCGCATTAGTTTTCTTAACTTGTGCAAGGTTAGCTTCATTCTCAGTCTTGTAAGTGTCAAATTGAGCTTGTAAGTCCGCTAATTGTTGCTTAGCTTCTTCACTAGCTCCCTCTTTAGCTTTCAAGTCTTCGAGTGCTTGGCTTTGTTGCTCAAGTTGTTGTTTAAGGCTGTCGTTTTCAGCTTGCAGCTCAGACTTAGCTTGTGATTTAGCGTTCTCAATACCTGCCCCGTACGCTTGCATGATATTGTCAATCACACTCTTGTCTGTGATACCAGCTTCGACCAACATGTCTCGTTTTAAACTCATGCTTAAAACTCCTTTGTTTTACGTCCGACGGACTGTATTCGTCCAGTTTTACGACATTTGACAGGTCATGATAGTCTAATTCCTATCAGTCAAGATCGATCACCAGCTTTCTTTCTCTGTTGCTTCCGCAGCTCGATTGCTGCTTTAGCTTGGTTAAAAGGGTCATCATAATACCTCTCTCTCGAATAATCTCGATATAGGAATGGATAACGTTTCAGATAGTCCCTCATAGCTGCTTGCTGTTTCCTAACTTGCCCCTTGTACTTGCTTATTAGCTCGTCATCCTCTAGCTTGTTAGCAACATGAAGGAACTCTTTAGACTTTCTGATAGAGCGTTCTATAGCTCTCTGCTTAGCTTGAGCGTTGGCATTCTCTATCGCTTGCTCTGGTGTTAGGTCCTTTAGGTGTTCCGGTAAGTCTGGCTTATAGTTAGCACCTACAACGAACGGTGTTATCTCATGGCGGCAGTTGATGCCAAGACAACCGCCTGCGCTACCGAAACCATAATCGGATAGCGAATAGATGCGCTCACCTTTCTCCGTCCTAGCAGGGCCATGCGTAACTATTTGATGCTGCAAAGGGGCGCACATTTCACGGGCCGTTGACTTCATCGAATAATAAAACGTGTCAATCCCTACTTCCTCAGCCGGTGCCATTCTAGCTTCACGATAAACCCGCCATGATGTTGAGCGGATGACCGTCCTGGCGTATGTGTCAGCTCTCCACCGTTTCCCTTGCTTGTCTGTGAAACCATAGAAGCCTTTTTCAGCCCACTTCATAACCGTAGTAGATACGGCTTTGTTAGGGCTCATAACCCCAGTGACAACCTTGGCCACTGTTTCCTCGACTATGGACTGATAGACCTTTCTGACACTGACTGGCAGTGTGGTATTGATAAGGTTGTTGATATCTCCCATAGTCTGATTGACGTAGTTAGCAAGATTAATCTGGATAAGGTTGTTATGCACAAAATCACCGCCGCCCATGGTCTCTAATAGCTGGGTTTTGGTGTCCTTATATATCTGGTAGCCTTCATTTTGAATGACATAGCGTAACTGTTGCTCAGCTACTCCAGACCTCTCAGCGATAAGCTTGATATTCTCATCGTTGAGTAAGCCCATCTCACTCATTTTCTCGATTTGCCAGATATAAGGGTTATCCTCTAGACTAACACTGCCACGTTCTCTGATACGGTCAACAACTTGGTCGAATAAGTCCATTGTCATTTGATGGTAGATGTCAGCGACACGGCTAGCGTCTAGCATTAGCTGCTGATCATTTAGCTTGATTGGTTTCTTATCCGCCATAAGTTATCACTCCCCGTATATCGACTTATCTTCTAGGCTTCTATCGTTGTTAGCTTCTTCAATGGTGTTCCCGTTGATTTCTGCTTTGATTGCCTTGGCTTCCTCTGGCGTCACGTTAAGGACCTTTTCAATAGCCATTGTGTCAGTGCCAAAGCCTGCGTTAACTACCTTAATCCAGTAATCAAGTTCTGCGTTTCGGTCAGTGAAGACACCATCATCAAGGTTAACGCTGATAGCTTCCATCTCTGGGATTGAGCCGCTATATAAGCCGTAAGCTTTAGCAAGCTCTAGCATTGATATGATTAGCTCTCTTAGTGATTGCTCTACCAGCGAGACGATACTGTTACGCATTTGATAAGTGTCCGAGTTCTCACTGACAATCTCTGTCGCCGTCTTCATGCTCTTTCCGTCGAATGTAAGCATGCCGGCCGACACACCTAACTGCATTTCAAACAAGCTCAAGCCCTCATTGATAGCCTTGATATAGTCTTCTGCACGGATAGGTGTTGTAAGGTCGGTAATCTTAACACCGCCGTCAATGTCGTTGCTCTCAAACTGCTCATAGACGTTTTGACCTACTTCAAATTGATGTCGGACAACAACCTTGTCACCTTCCTCGGTATAGATAGGCTTAATCAGTTGAGCGGGAACGGCAACACGACGCTGCCCCATTTTGACCTCCCACATAAACTGGTCATAGGTCTCATTTAGAAAATCAATCGTAGTCTTAGCATTGTCAAAGATAGACAGACCAAGAGGGCTATTGATATCCTTGTTATTCATGCCGGGTGCTTTCAAGTAGGTAAATAGCGGACGGCTTAAACCGTGCAATTCCACTGTTTCCTCTAGTTCCTCATAAACCTCTGATAGTGGCACCCTCTGACCTACAATGTTTTGATTGTCCGAACGGTATAGCTCGTTTGATACGGTATATTTGCCATCTTTAGCCCACTCATGCAGCTCGATAAGCGTGTAATAGATTACTTTCTTACCTTGACCTTTCGTGGTCTTAGTAACGATAGCAGCACTTGATACATCTTGAGTGTTCGATTGCAGTGGCAGAAAGACCGGTGCTTGCACAAACGACACTCTAACGCGGTCTTCATCAACATAAGGACGCATTGCAAGGCCACCAAGGGCCAGACATGACTCTAGGTAGCGTTCAAAGTTCTTTGTAAAACGGTCGTTATTAAGCTGCTCTTGAATGAACTTGTCAGCCACTGTATCATCAACCTTGATTTCAGCTTGTTCGTTGAATACAAGGCTAGCAATCTTCTTTGAAGCGGTCCTAGCAATAGGCAAGTGATTGAACGCCCTCTTTTGAGGTGTGCCGTTGCTATCTGTGTACTTGATAAGTGGATATTTGCCGGCAAAGTATTTCAAACTCTCCCTAATGCGGTCATATTCAGCGATAGACACGGCAATTTTGGGGTGGTCTGTGATATTAGTTAGACTTTCCGTTGTCATAACGTATTTACTCCTTGTGAATAAGTCTTTAATGGTCTGTACTATTCCCATTGTTAGCTCCTTTAAGCCTTCAAATCTAACGCCCTAGCGTTGTCTAATACGAAATATTTGAATTCATCGACAGTGTGGTCATCTTCTTTGATAACTTTAGGGTCGTCAGTGTGTATTGTCTTTTCATCATAACGATACATCTTGTGTTCTTCGTAGAATATCTTGTTACTTGGTATATCCAGATAATAGAAACGCCCCTCAGCCAATAGACTGATAACCATATCAACCATGGTCTGATTCTTCTTCTTGGCCACTGGGTGCCAGCGTTCCCTATAGTCTTTAAAATACTGGTTACGAAGCGCACCTTCTGCACTATCAATGGTCATTTTAAGCTTAGGCACTCGGTACTGCTTCATAATCTTTTCGATAAAGTCATGGATCATAACAGTCAATTCGCTCGGTGCCTTTTTAACTACTTGACCGGCTGGGCTGTAATAGAATGTATCAAGCAATATCACATTACTTTTTGCAGTAAGTCCATAAGCACCGCATGCCGTCGCTGATTGCTGGTGACCTGTATCCATTGCGAATGATATCCCGATAAGTCTATCGTCTGTTGGTAAGCTATCGATAGCATGAAATGTGCTCATGTTATAGACTTGATTTCCCAAACCAACTGCTTCACCAAGGTATAGATAGCGATAGTAGTCGTAATCATTCTGTTTGATACGTTCTATGTCTTCAAGCATTTGCTCAGTAACAAAGCCCAGCTTATCGTCAAGATAGGTGCTTGAATGTGCCAGATAGTTCTCGTTGGTCTTGATTTCCTCGAACCATTCATTTATCCAACTATAAGGGTTGCGAGGCGGGTTGTACGACCAAAAGAATTGCACAAACGGAGCCTTGTCGTGTTTCTGACGCATAAAAGTGACGTTTGACTGGTCGAAGTCCTCAGCGTTGTTAAACTCAGCTGCTTCCTCGTACCACACGGCAATGATATTTCCGATGTCATTTGATTTCAGCTTCTGGAAGTCGTCCTGACCATAGAAATAGAAGGTTGAGCCAGTACGCTTGTGAACTATCTTAAACGGGCTCACAGTAGCTCTAAACTGACTATCTAGTCCAAACATACTGATAGCCCATTGAACCTTATTAAACACGCTATCACGGATGGTATTTGCTACCTTACGAATAACTACCACGTTAGCTTTTTCGCCCTTCATGATGTACTTGATCATCATATAGACGAGCTTCAGCACGATAACCGATGACTTAAACGAGTTTCGCCCACCTTTTAAGACATTGTAAGGTTTCTGAGACTGCCAAACTGCCTTAAAATTAGGGTTTACATTCTTCTGAATATCAATCGTCGTCATTTGGGATATCCTCCCACGCATTGATGATGTTGACGTTCATAGTGCCTTCGACACCGCTATCAAGCTGTTCTCTTAACTTCCTGATTTCAAGTTCCAATTTCTCGGATTGTTTAGCAGTTGGATAGCGTTTCAAGATTTCAACAATTGCCTTGATAACTGTGTTGTTGTCAGCCTTCTTCATAAGCCGTTCAACTTCACCAGTCAATGGATTCATCATCAAGACTTCTTCATCCCGTTTCCCTCTAGCAATGTCGGAAAGGATGGACAGGGCTTCTTTGGCATCCATGATATTCTCATCGTGCATTTTCTCAACTTCGGCTTGGATAAAGCGTTTAATTTCAAGTTTTTTCAAGTTTTGCCCAGCGATACGTCCTGCTGTCTTTTCGCTATATCCAGCATTGATAGCAGCTTGTGTAGCATTGCCTAATTTGATATACTCACTAGCAAATAATTTCTGTCGTTGATTTAGCCCAATATGTCCACCTCCTTCGTTGCATAATCAAAAAAGACAACCCACAAAATGAGTTGTCTCCGTTTTTCTTCGATAATATAATAATACCACTTTAAACACTTGTAAGATACCGTGCTTTATCCGTCAAAATACCGAAATTTCAGCGTTCTACGACTAATTGACCATTTCGATACAATTCTGCAAATGCTAGGATAGCATTATTTAGCAATTCCTGGAATGCTGTCCGTTCAAAACCGATTGCTTGGGCGATTTGCCAGTTTGGTTTCGTTGGATATTCCAGGTATTTCTCTATCAGTATCCTGCGATAGTCTGGACGATATAGCCCGCTAACTGCTTGCTCTATGGCTTCTAGCTCGTTCATTGCATCAACTCGCCTGACTGCAATATTTTCCACTGGCCTGCTCACTCCACTGCCACCTCTGGGCATGAAGGTAAACTCTTGTGTTATTTTCTGCTCAGCTCCGTCGTGTGCAATCTCTCGCCATCTTGGATATTCTCGAAGTTTGCGCTTGCAACGTTTGATTGTTGCTTTTTCATCAATTTCCGGCAATAGCATTGTTCTGCCCTCTCTGGTATAATAGTAGTGTTGACTTTCAAAGAGTGCCGGCCATTGTGTCGGTCTTTTTTTATTTTCTTCGGCTCGTTATTAAGAGATATGAAAAGATTGAGTTTGTGAGCCTTGGTGCTACCTCCTTCTAGCCATCGACACCAGCAAGTCTTTGGCTTTTATTTTGTAATGCGATATCAATAAGAAAGAGGGTGTTTCACATCCTTTTTTCTTAAATTTGCTGGGTTTGTTTGGACAAGGTCTGTCAGTTTGTCCGTTGTTAAAAAAGTGTCCAAGCCACTAAAAATCTATATTCATTTTTTAGTGTATTTTGACAGACAATGACTGGCAAGAGGAATCGAACCTCTTGAACAACCGTTCCAGCCTACGATATAGTGAAATCATTTTGGAGGTTTTCCTCCTTTTTGAAATAATACAAGAATTAAGTCGGATGAATTATGAAGATTTCTGACCTATATCTTTTTTGCAGGCATAAAGCCTTGAATAATAACGCCACCAATAA
>OGHW01001810.1_pt1 | contig 15347 bp, 13 predicted proteins | sample 1571641 | NCBI WGS metagenome assembly OGHW01 (sample SAMEA2582066, study PRJEB24529) | metagenome | biome: Human gut stool | place: China | collected 2011 | reverse complement strand
AGTGGAACTTTGACACAAGGATGTTGGTAAGGGAATCAGTATGCCTACGGATTTGCTTGGACGTGATTATGAGACGTTTGCCGCCCCGGAACCATTGCAGCAGCATGGCCCGGCGCGGGTCATCGCCATGTGCAACCAGAAGGGTGGCGTGGGCAAGACCACCAGTTCCATCAACATCGCCGGAGCGTTGAGCCAATACGGCCGCCGTGTGCTTATCGTCGATTTCGATCCGCAGGGTGCGGCGACGGTGGGTCTGGGCATCAACGCCAATGCGGTGGAAGATACGGTGTATACCGCATTGTTCAATCCGCGTATGGACGTGCATGCTGTGATTCAGCATACGGATTTCGACAACCTTGATATCATGCCGGCCAACATCGACCTTTCCGCCGCCGAAGTGCAGTTGGTCACCGAGGTCGGCCGCGAGCAGGTGCTTGCCGGCGTGCTGCGTCAGGTGAAGGACGAATATGATGTGATCATCGTCGATTGCCAGCCGTCGCTGGGTTTGCTTACGGTGAACGCGTTGACCGCCGCCGACGGCGTGATCATTCCGGTGGCTGCGGAATTCTTCGCATTGCGTGGCGTGGCCCTGCTGATGCAGTCCATAGAGAAGGTGCAGACGCGTATCAATCCGAGTCTTGAGGTGTATGGCGTGCTGGTCACGATGTTCACGCACACCCTGCACTGCGACGAGGTGTTGCAACGCATCTATGAGGCTTTTCAGGGCAAGGTGTTCCATTCGGTGATCTCACGGTCCATCAAGCTGCCCGATTCCACCGTGGCGGCTGCGCCGATCACCATCTATGCGCCGAACCATAAGACCGCGAAGGAATATCGTGAGGTCGCGCGTGAGCTGATTGCCAAAGGCATCATCGCCTGATTGGTTTCCGTCATGTAGGCCCCGGCAACGGGGCTTGTTCATATGCGGGAAACAGCACTTATGGTCATGTTGACCATAAGTGATACACTGAGGTCTCGGAACAATTCGGACTGACGAATCGAGGCCGTTATGATCATGGGCAACGTTTCGGAGAGGCGCAGGCAACCTCCCCAGGTCGGCGTTTCCGTGGTGATTCTCGCACTTGGTCCTGCCGCGCGGGCGGATGACCGGAACGATCAGACCCGCGGTACGTTGTGGATGCCTTTGGTCAGACGCGTACGCCAGCCGTTCCTTGGTCAGTGGGCTCTGCCGGGTAGTGGCCTGCGTGCCGATCATTCGCTTGAGCAATCAGCCTATGCGGCACTGGAATCCACCACGTCGCTTCATCCACGCTATCTTGAGCAGCTCTATACCTTCGGCGATCCGTCCAGGTCCCATGGGGGCCTTCCGATGGTCTCCATCGTTTACTGGGCCTTGGTCGGTGGCATGGACGAGAGCGTCGAGTTCGCCGACGGCGACAACGTGTCATGGTTCCCGGTGGACCATCTGCCGGAGCTCGCCTTCGACCATCGCGAAATCGTCGATTACGCCATGGAGCGGCTACGCGGCAAAATCGAATATCCCGACATCGTTGCGCGGCTGGTGGGCGACCGTTTCACCCTGAGCCAACTGCATGACGTCTACGAGGCGATTGCCGAGGAAGACATCGATCTGGCGAACTTCCGCCGTAAGATGCTTGCTTCCGGTCTGCTTGAGGATACCGGCGACAAACTGCGTGTCGGCCGTAACAGACCGGCCACGGTCTATCGCTACAAACAGGGCACGGCTCAGCCAACGCCTTGGAACGTCGCCGAGTCAAGGACCGATTTCGCCGCGTCCGATATTGATCCGCAGGATGATGCGCTCTCCGCCCTGACCACGGCGTGACGCATCGCATTCGAAAAAAGGGAAAACACAGGAAGGGATCAGATGTCCGCAACGCAACAGGCTGCCGGGGGAGCGGCCGAACTTACCCGAAACGAACGACTTGACAGGTTGCCGTTCAATAAGGCTCATCGCAAACTGCTGGTGGCCTCCGGCATCGGATGGGCATTCGACGCCATGGATGTCGGCTTGGTGTCGTTCGTGGTCGCCGCCATCGCGGCCGACCCGCATTTCAATCTGACGCCGACGGAGAAAAGCTGGGTGCTGTCCATCGGCTTCGTCGGCATGGCCATCGGTGCGGCGCTCGGCGGATATGTTGCCGATCGAGTGGGACGCAAGACGGTCTTCTCGGCAACGTTGGTGATTTTCGGTCTGGCCAACGGTGGCATGGCGCTGTCGTGGTCGCTGGCCGCATTGCTCATCGCCAGACTGATCATCGGACTGGGTCTGGGCGCCGAGCTGCCGGTCGCGTCGACGCTCGTCTCCGAATTCTCGCCGACCAAGCAGCGCGGACGTATGACGGTGCTGCTGGAGTCCTTCTGGGCCATAGGCTGGATCGTGGCCGCATGCATCGGATATTTCGTGATTCCGAATACCGGCGACTGGGGTTGGCGATGGGCGTTGCTCATCGGCGCACTGCCGTTGCTGTATGCCATCGTGACGCGCATTCACATTCCGGAATCCGTGCGATTCCTGGAATCCAAGGGGCGTGAGGATGAAGCCGAACGGGCGGTGCGGTATTTCGAACAGAGCCGGTGGCCTCGCCGAAGGGCCAGCCGTTGCCGAAGATCAATACCCGCGAACTGTTCGGAAAGAGGTATATCGCCCGTACCGCGGCGATCTGGGCCACATGGTTCTTCGTGAACTTCTCCTATTACGGGGCCTTCACCTGGATGCCATCGCTGCTGGCCGATCAGTTCGGCTCCCTGACCAAGTCGTTCGGCTACACGTTGGCCATCGCCATCGCGCAGCTGCCGGGGTATTTCCTGGCGGCATGGCTGGTGGAGGTCTGGGGTCGCAGGAGGACCCTGAGCGTGTTCCTCGCCGTGTCCGCCGTGGCGGCGTTCGCCTTCTCCCAGGCCGGTTCCGTGGCTGCGGTACTCTGCTTCGGCATGCTGTTGTCGGCCTCGAACCTCGGCGCATGGGGCGTGTTGTACGCGGTGACGCCGGAGATCTATCCGACCCGCCTGCGCGGTGCCGCCGCCGGAGCCGCGGCCGCCTGCGGTCGAGTGGCCGCCATCATCGCCCCGCTGCTCGTGCCATGGTTCCTGACGCTGTCCGGCGGCAACAAGGCCGTGGCGTTCATCGTGTTCGCCGTGGCGTTCATCCTGGCCTGCGTGGCGGCCCTGTGCCTGCCCGAGCGCACCGGCAAGGAACTGGAAGACTGATTTTCCGCTCTATCGAGTCAGGGGCCCTCGGCGTTGCGCCGATGGGCCCCTCGGCTTATCTGTCGCATTGCTTCGCTAGGATTGGTTTCGTTTGTGTGTAAGTACGGAATTCAAGTACCGATAACCATGCACGTACCGAACGGTTACGCAAGAGAACGGCAATACTAAGAGAGGTTTCGATGGCGGTTCGCGGCGATATTCGAAATGTAGCGATTGTGGCACACGTCGATCATGGCAAGACCACCCTGGTCAACGGCATGCTGGCGCAGTCCCATGTGTTCAACGAGCGCGAGGAAGTCCCGGATCGCGTGATGGACTCCAACGATCTGGAACGCGAGAAGGGCATCACCATCCTCGCCAAGAACACCGCCGTGCAGTACACCGGTCCGCTGGCCGCCAAGTACGGTCATCCGGAAGGCATCACCCTCAACATCATCGACACCCCCGGCCACGCCGATTTCGGCGGCGAGGTCGAACGCGGCATCTCCATGGTCGACGGCGTCGTGCTGCTCGTCGATGCTTCCGAAGGCCCGCTGCCGCAGACCCGTTTCGTGCTGCGCAAGGCCCTTGAAGCCAAGCTGCCGGTCATCCTGTGCGTGAACAAGACCGATCGTCCGGACGCCCGTATCGAAGAGGTCGTCGGCGAGGCATCCGATCTGCTGTTGGGTCTGGCGCAGGACGTCATCGAGGAGGGCATCGATCTTGACGAGGACTCCCTGTTCGACCTGCCGGTAATCTACTGCGCGGCCAAGGCCGGATACGCATCCGAGAATCAGCCGGAGAACGGCGGTCTGCCGGATAACGACAATCTCGAGCCGCTGTTCGAGGCCATCATCAAGAACATTCCGGCCCCGGAATACGACGAAGGTGCACCGCTCCAGGCCCATGTGGCCAACATCGACTCCTCCGACTTCCTCGGACGACTCGGCCTGGTCCGCATCTACAACGGCACCCTGGAGAAGGGCAAGACCTACGGCCTGTCCCGTGTGGACGGCTCCATCGAGAACTTCCGCGTCTCCGAACTGTTGCGCACGCAGGGCCTGGAGCGCACCCCCGTCGATTCCGCAGGCCCCGGTGACATCGTCGCAGTGGCCGGCGTGAACGACATCATGATCGGCGAGACCATCGTCGACCCGAGCGACCCGCGTCCGCTGCCGCTCATCCACGTCGACGATCCGGCCATCTCCATGACCTTCGGCATCAACGATTCGCCGTTGGCCGGCACGGAAGGCAAGGATCACAAGCTCACCGCCCGCATGATCAAGGACCGCCTGGACCGTGAACTCATCGGCAACGTGTCCATCAAGGTGCTGCCGACCGAGCGTCCGGACGCCTGGGAGGTCCAGGGCCGTGGCGAACTCGCCTTGGCTGTGCTCGCCGAGCAGATGCGCCGCGAAGGCTACGAGCTGACCGTCGGCCGTCCGCAGGTGGTCACCAAGACCGTTGACGGCGTGATCAACGAGCCGATGGAAAACACCACCATCGACGTACCGGAAGAGTACATGGGCACCGTCACCCAGCTCATGGCCGATCGCAAGGGCCGTATGGACAACATGACCAACCACGGCACCGGCTGGGTGCGTTTGCAGTTCACCGTTCCCTCCCGTGGCCTGATCGGTTTCCGTACCGCACTGCTGTCCGCCACGCGCGGCACCGGCATCGCAGCCTCCATCTCCGCAGGCTACGCACCGTGGGCCGGCCAGATCGTAACCCGTCAGAACGGTTCCATGGTCTGTGACCGTAAGGGCGTCGCCACCCCATACGCCATGCAGCGCCTGCAGGCTCGCGGCAACTTCTTCGTCGAGCCGCAGTCCCCGGTGTACGAGGGCCAGGTCGTCGGCGTGAACAATAAGCCGGATGAGCTGGATGTGAACATCACGCTGGCCAAGCACATGACCAACATGCGTTCCGCTACCGCCGACGTGCTGGAGACCCTGACCCCGCCGATTAAGATGAGCCTTGAGGAGTCCCTGGACTTCGCCAACGAGGATGAGTGCGTGGAAGTCACCCCGGAGTCCATCCGAATCCGCAAGATCATCCTCAGCCGTGAGGACTGGTACAAGTGGCGCGCCAAGCAGCGTCGTCAGAACAATCAGCAGGGCAAGTAGTCGCTGATCGAGCAGAGGAGAGATGCGCATGTGCGTGCATCTCTCCTTTTTCCTTTTCCGGCGAGCGGGCGGCACACGGTGTGATGAAATCATAAGGAACGAGGAGAATAGTGGTGAGCATGACTCAAGACAACGATCGCAGGCTGCTGCCATGGTCGTATCGGCAACCGATGCCGGTGAGGCTTCTCATCGACGTGCTTTCCGGCGCGGCAATCGGTGCCGTCGGCACGATGGCACATCGTATGGGGGCATCGATGAACATCCCATATGGCCTGGCACTGGCCTTTCTCATCGTAATCCTTTCCACCTGGTGCGCCCGCTCACGCGACGGCGTCGTCGGGCTTGCCCTGCATCTCATCAGCTCGTCACTGGTGGTATGGACGGTCATGGCGGGATACGGTCCGGGCGGCGACGCTTTGATTCCGGTCGGTTTCGGCAGTGACGCGAATATGCCGTTCTTCAGCGACCATGCCGGCTACTTCTGGCTGTATGGCATCGTGCTGATCCCATGCATCATGTTGCTCCTGCCAAAGCGCTGGTTCGTCGTGCAGCCTCGGACCGATACGGACGCCCAGCCGATGGAATAGGGGCTGCGCTACGGGCCACCACTACGGTAAGGTGCAAGGAAGCATGAAGGAGGAACGGGAAGATATGAATGCGCGGAAGTTGTTCTATCTCGGGCCCCAAGGCACATTCACGCATCAGGCGGCGGTCAGTGCGGCCGGATTGTTGCGGCCGGTCGTGCCCGAAGGATTCGATCTCATTGCCTGCGATGATGTGCCGCAGATCATGCAGGCCGCGCAGAACGGCGAAGGCTGGGGCGTCATCGCATGGGAGAACAACGTCGAGGGGTATGTCGTGCCGAACCTTGACGCCCTGATCGACGCGCAGGACCTGGTCGGCTTCGCCCGTGTCGGCGTCAACGTCGAGTTTGACGCCTATACGCTGCCCGACATCGGACTGGAGGATGCCCACGTCGCCACGGCCCACTCGCATGGCCTTGCGCAATGCAGAAAATTCATCGCCGAGCATCATCTTGACGCGGTGACGGCATCATCCAACGCAGCCGCCTGTCGCGACCTCAAGCCGGGTGAGGTCGCATTCGGACCGAGCATCTGTGGCGATCTGTATGACATCAAACGCGTCGGCAGTGCGGTACAGGACTATCAGGGCGCACGCACCGAGTTTCTTGTGCTGGCCCGACGTGAGGAAGTCGCCGATCTGCTGGAACAGCCGAAAACCCAGGACGATGTGGACTATGAATCGGTATTGACGCTCATCCCGCTGGTTACCGGCCCGGGTGTACTCGCCGATCTGCTGGATGTGTTCCGCGATGCAGGACTCAATATGACCAGCTTCATCTCGCGTCCGATCAAAGGACATGATGGCACCTACAGCTTCATCGCCACGTTCGACGCGGCCCCATGGGAACGGCGGTTCCGTGACGCGCTCGTGGAAATCGCCGAGCACGGAGACTGGGCCAAGACCTTGGCCGTCTATCCTCGTAGGGAACGGCCGAGCCCGCCGGTGGCCAGCTGGATGCTGCCGCAGGGTGGAGTGCGTCTTGACGATAGGCATCTGCCTGAGGATTGGCAGAACGACGGTATGGTAAGAAGGGAGCTGATGTGGTGAAGCAGCGTATCGCAATCGTGGGATTGGGCCTGATCGGAGGCTCTCTGGCACGCAGGCTCGTCAACGCAGGTTGCGAGGTGACGGCTTGGAATCACAATGATCGTCCGTATGCGACCGCCGAAACGGACGGCATCACCTGCATGCCGACATTGGCCGCTCTGGCCGATGGCAGGCCCGATGTGCTGGTACTGTGCAATCCACTCAAGGCCATGCCGCAGATTCTCTCCGCTTTGAAGCCGCTGATCGACCAGAACGTGACGACGCTCACCGACGTCGGCAGCGTCAAAGGCATGGTGCGCGATCAGGTGAAGGCCGTCGGACTGGAGAACTGCTACGTCGGCGCGCATCCGATGGCCGGCAATGAACTGTCCGGTTGGGAATCCTCGGATCCCGCTTTATACGATGACGCGCTATGGGCCATCACCGTGGACGAACGCACTGAATACCGGCGGTTCCTGGCCGTCGCGACGATGATCACCGATGCCTGCGCCAATCGCCTGATCGTACTTGACGATGCCACGCATGACCGTTGCGCCGCGCTGATCTCGCATATGCCGCACGTCATCGCCACGGCCATGGTCAACGAACTCGTGGTCAATCCGAATCGTAATGTCGCGGCCGCGCTCGCTGCGGGATCCTGGCGTGACATGACCCGCGTGGCATTGACCGATCCGGACCGCACACGTGCCATGGTGGAGGAGGATGCGGCCAATGTGGAGCTATTGCTGCGTAATATGGCCAATCGTCTGACGCTGATGGCCAACGTATTGCATGGTGTTCAGGCCCAAGGCGCCGGTGCGTTGCAGACCGCCGCCACCCAGGAGAGCGACGCCAAGGAGATGGCACGTTTCTTCGAGCAAGGTCAACCGTTCCGTGATTACAAGACGGCCATACGGCAGCCTGATTTCATGGAACGATGCGAGACGGTTTCGCTTACGATCCCTGTGGAAGACTGGCAGCAGATGCTGCTGGAATCCGCCCGCAGGGGAGAACACATCATCCGGTTCACGGATGATCACGCGGTTGACGTCCAAATCCGTTCCGCTGTGTGAGGCTCGCCGAGGAAGCGCACACAGCGAACGTCACGATTGCGATCGGGTCATGGAACGTTCGGGAATCGGTTTGATCGTGACGATTGCGTCGGCGGGAATGCTGACACGGTGTGCGGGACGTGAGCCATTGGCGGCCGCGTCCCGCATCAGCTCCAGCGTCCGTCCGTTCCAAGAGCGCACATGGCCGACAAAATCACGGAACTTCATACGTTGGTCGGCCGGATCCACGCCTTCGTACGTGCGCACCACAATGCGTGCGCCGGCAGGAATCTCATGTGGAATCGGCATATTGTCCCCTTCGTTGCACCGTTTATCGACAGTCTAGACCTATTCGCTGGCCACGGCGTCAAGAACGGGTTGCCTGAGTGCGCGGGAGGCCGGCGAGATACTGGAGATCAGACCGACTACGATCGACAGCACGAGGAAGATCAGCAACTGCGTCCACGGAACCGCAAGCGTCTCCAATCCCTTGGAGGCGTAGACGGCGCGGATCACCACACCGGCCGAGACGCCGACCACCAAGCCCATCACCGTGCCGAATACGGAGATGATGGCAGCTTCGATGCCAAGCATGCCGCGCACCTGTCCGCGTGATGTGCCGATGGCCCGTAGCAGGCCGATCTCCTTGGTACGTTCCGATACGCTCAACGCCAACGTGTTCACGATGCCGAAGATCGCGATGATAATCGACAATGCCAGCAGTGCGTACAGGATCATGAGCACCTGGTCGATCATCGTGCTCATCGTCGACTTGTATTCGTCATGATCGAACACCGAAATCGTGTAGTACTTCTTCACGGCGTTCTTGATGTTCCGCTTCACCACAGCGGTATCGGTGCCGGACTTGGCATTGACGTACAGAGACATGGGGAACATGGTCTGCTTGTTGCCGATCTGCTCGGCGACGTCATCGTTGAACATCACATTGTCGCGATACACGGAGTTCGACACGATCGCACCGATTCTGATCGTCTTTTCCGTGGTCTCCTTCTTCGTCTTGATCAAGGTTTGCGGATCGACGTTCTGCGCGTCGGCGGTATACCGTTGGATCTCGTCCGCCTTGGCCTGCGCTCCCGCCACATCGCCGGATGCGGCCATCTGCTGCGCTTCGTTCTGCAACTCCTGCACATGTGCCTGAACCTGGGCCTGATAATCGGCTTGGGCCTGTTCGGTGGCCTCTTGGTCGACCACCGTATTCTCGGCGGATACCTTGACCCGGTCTCCCACATGCCAGCCCCGGTCTTCGGCCACGTCTTTGCCGACCAGCAGTTCACCCTTCTTCATCGCCTTGACGGCGTCGCCCTCGGTGGTTTCCGCGGCGAACACGTCGGTGAACAAGTGCGTTTGCGTGGCGAATGTCACGCTACCGATGGATCGGCCGTCATACTTGACGCCGAGCATGAGACGGTTCGTGGTGACCGTCTTGACGCCGTCGGTGTTCTTGATGTCGGATATGGCCTGATCTGGCAACCGTCCGAAGGACGCGGAGATCACGGCGAAATCCGCTTTGAAACCGTTGTCCACCAAGGAATTGACCGAGGCCTTCGCCGACGAGGCCACCACGCCGAGGCAACTGACGATTGCGACGCCTACGAACAATGCGGCGGCGGTATTCGACGTGCGTCTCTTGGAACGGGAGATGTTGCGCGTCGCGAGCCGACCGGTGACGGTGAAGATCTTCGACGGCAACCATCCCAATAGGTTGCCGGCGGGGGAGACGAAGGCCGGTCCGGCCATGATGACACCGACCACGGCCAATGCCGCGCCGACGCCGAGCGGCCAGCCGATGGCGATGTGGTTTACCACGTCCCATGGCGTCGGCCCGTTGCCGTCCGCAACGGCCATGGCGCAGGCGAACGCCCAGCTGGCGAAACCGAGCACCACCATAATCGTGCCGACGATGCCTCGCATGCGTACCGGTTTTTCCGGATTCACCGTCTCGTTCATCGCTTGGATGGGCGGGGCAAGCGCGGCATTGCGTGCCGGCAATGCCGCGCCGATCAACGTGACCAGCACACCCACGATCAGGCCGATTACCATGTCGGAGATGGACGGATCGGTGGCTCCGGTCAATGGCAGTCCCATATTCGCCAGTCCCATGACGATCAGTCGTACCATGCCCCAACCGAGCGCGATGCCTGTGCCCGAACCGACCAGACCGAGCACCACGGCCTGCACGATCACCGTGGAGAAGACCTGTGCGGGTGAGGCGCCGATGGATCGTAGCAGCGCATATCCGCGCATCGACTCACGTACGATCATCGAGAAGGTGTTCGCGATGATGAACGAACCGACGAACAGCGCGATGACGGCGAAGATGAGGATCAGCGGCTGGATGAAGCCGAGTGAATCCTGCGTGGCCTTGGTGGTATCGTCGCGATATTCGTCTCCGGTGACGGCGTGTGCCTTGGAATTCTTGGGCAGCGCCTTGTTGATGCGGTCCGCCAGCTGCTGTTGCTCGGATGCGTTCAACGGAGTGGTCGTACTGCCGTAGACGCAGATCTGCGCGGTTTTGTCGGCATCGTCCGATTGTTTGTCGGATTGTTCCTTGGCTACGCTTGGATCGACGCCGATGATGATGGCGCCCGCCTGGCTTGCGGAGGTCGAGAAGATACCGCTGACCGTCACGTCATGCGGGCCATCGGAGTAGACGATCTTCGTCTTGTCTCCCACTTTGAGACCGGATCGCTCCGCTGCGAAGGAATGCAGGGCGATTTCATCTGCGCCTTTCGGGTACGTGCCGGAAGTGAACTTGGCGGAGCGCCACGGAGTCGAAGCGCTGATGCCGAGTGCCATCGAGGGCGAGCCCATAGTGGTCACGGCGTCGCCGTGTTTGTCGACCAACACCACGCCGGTGAGTGAGTAGGCCACGCGCGCCGATGTGACGCCCTTCACCTTGGCGATATCGTCGGCGAGGTCCACGTCGATGGCGTTGTAGCTTGCTATCGACGAACCCGATGCGAGCAGTGTCGAACTGCTCTTGGTCTGTTTGGCGCCTCGTACGTACACATCATGGTCGGCGTTGGTGGCCATCATCTGCGAGACCTGGTTGTTGAGCATCTCGCGGAAGCAGAACGAGCCGACCACGAAGCTTACGCCGAGCGCGATGGCCACGATTGACATGACGAAACGGCTGAAATGGCTTCTCGCATCACGCAAACCGATACGGATCATGACTGGGCGCCTTCCGTCGAAGTCGTGGTTTCGGCCTCGTCATCGTCCGCGAACACTTCGAGAATATCGGCATAGGTGGGGTGGCTCATGTCGCGGGTGATCTCACCATCCGCCAGCACCAGTACGCGGTCGGCGAAGGAGGCGGCACGCGGATCATGCGTGACCATTACGATGGACTGGCCGTAATCACGTACGGAATCACGGAGGAACTCGAGAACCTCCCGGCTGGAACGTGAATCCAGATTGCCGGTCGGCTCGTCCGCGAAGATCACCGAAGGGCGCGCCATCATTGCGCGAGCGCAGGCGACGCGTTGCTGCTGGCCGCCCGAAAGCTGACTCGGCCGATGGGTCAGTCGCTGTTCAAGACCGACCACCTTGACCACCTGGTTGAACCAATCGCGGTCGATGGGCCGTTTCGCGATCTGCAATGGCAGGAGGATGTTCTCTTCGGCAGACAGCGTCGGTACCAGATTGAAGGATTGGAAGATGAAGCCGATCTGTTCGCGGCGCAGATCGGTCAGTTGCTTTTGATTCATGGACGAGACTTCGAGACCTTCCACGACGACCCTGCCGGAAGTAGGGGAGTCGAGACCTGCCATGCAATGCATCAGGGTGGATTTGCCTGAGCCGGAAGGGCCCATGATCGCAGTCATCTCGCCGCGCATGAATTCCACATCCACATGGTTGAGCGCGGTGACCCGGTTGTCCTTGTCTCCGTAGCTCTTTGTCAGGTCGATGGCCCTTGCCACGATTCGTTCGTCAACTCCGTTGCCGGAATCGCCCTGCTGTCTGGTCCGTGCCGAGTGACGTGCCATGATACCGCCTGTCCACTGGAGAATATACCGAGTAAAGTCTATCGACAGATGGCCACATAATGGAAGAGCAGTCAGCGGAAAATTCGGGGAAAGAGGCCGGAATATGCGTTTCGAGGATACGATCGACGCCTTTGATGCATATCTGAAGGCCAACCGCGGATTGAGCGATAATACGCGCAAGGCGTACCGTGGCGATCTTGAGGAATGCATGACGCAGCTGGAGATATTGGGATGTGAGGATCTCAACGAAGTGACCATAGAGGATCTTCGCATGTGGATGTCGCAATCCTCGAAGCAGCATGCGAGAAGCAGCATGGCCCGTAAAACCGTTGCGGTGCGGGGCTTCTTCGCATGGACTCACGAACGCGGCGTGACGAACGCCAATCCGGCGGCCATGCTGATGACACCGAAGATTCCGGATACGCTACCTGTCGTACTCAGCGAATCACAGGCGGAGAAGCTGATGGACTGCGTCGACGAGCAGATGCCGAAATCGCGCACGAAGAGCGTCAGGAAACAGGCCGTCGGCTTACGTAATGCGGCAATGCTGGAAGTGCTGTACGCCACGGGCATCCGTGTCGCCGAACTGGTCGGACTTGACGTGCATGACGTGGCCTTTGACAACCGTACGATGAAGGTCACGGGCAAAGGCAACAAGCAGCGCGTGGTGCCGTTCGGCGTGCCGGCCGAGCAATCCATCCGACGCTGGCTCGAGGACGGACGCCCCCGTTTGGTCCGTGCACGGTCGGCGGATGCGCTCTTTCTTGGCGCACAGGGCAATCGCATCGACCAGCGGGTGGTGAGACAGGTGGTGCATGAGTGCGCGCAACGGGCGGGCGTGCCGGACATCAGCCCGCATGCGTTACGTCACAGCGCGGCGACGCACCTGCTCGATGGGGGAGCGGATCTGAGGCAAGTGCAGGAACTGCTGGGACATTCCTCGCTTAAAACCACGCAGCGCTACACCCATGTCTCCATCGAACAGCTCAAGGCGAGATACGGGCAGGCGTTCCCCCGAGCCTGAACCGCCGATCGGTCCGCACGGTATACGCGTGCCGCGAAAACGGGCCATGACTCGCATTCCCGAGATGTATGAAAGAGCCTGTGGCCTTCGGCCCGCTTCCATGCATATGAATCGAGGGAATAATGAAACAACACAGGCTTGTGGCCTTTACGTCGGTACTGGCATTGCTGGCCGTACCGTTGGCTGGATGCGGCAGCTCCGGTTCGGACTCCTCATCGGCGGCGAACGTCATCACCGCCTTCAACGCCGAGCCGGCCAATTCCGTTGATTCCGGGAGACACCAACGAGTCAGGAGGCGGTCGTCCGATCGACCTGTTGTTCGCCGGTCTGATTTCCTTCGACAACGACGGCAAGGCGCATAACGAGGTGGCCGAATCGATCACCGCGAATGACGATGCCTCCCAATACGACATCAAGCTCAAGTCCGGCTGGAAGTTCACCGACGGCACTCCGGTGACGGCCGAGTCCTTCACCAAGGCGTGGAGCTACACCGCCAACGCGAAGAACGCGCAACTGTGTTCGGGCTTCTTCGCCAACATCAAGGGCTATGACAAGCTACAGGATACCGCCAATCTCAATGGTGATGAGCAGCTCGAAGGGCTGAAGGTGATCAACGACCATGAATTCACCGTGGAACTGAGCCAGCCTGATTCCGTATTCCCCATTAAAGTAGGGTATTGCGGGTTCTATCCGCTGCCGCAATCCTTCTACAAGGATCCGAAGGCCTTCGGCGAAAAGCCGGTAGGCGACGGTCCGTACAAGTTCGGCTCATGGATTCACGACCAGGAGCTGAGCGTCGTAAAAAACACGGCCTATCACGGCAATCGTGAGGCGAAGAACGATGGCGTGACCTTCCGCGTCTACACCGATCCCTCCTCCGCCTACGCCGACGTGCAGGCAGGCAATCTCGACGTGCTCGATACCATTCCGTCCGCCGACGCCAAGATCTTCCAGACCGACTCGTCGGTCGAAGCGTATAACAAGGCCGGTTCCGTACTGCAGACCATAACCATTCCATCACAGCTCGAGCATTGGCAGACCTCCACCGAAGAGGGGCAGCTGCGTCGGAGGGCGCTGTCCATGGCCATCGACCGAAGCAACATCTGCAAGAAGGTGCTCAGCAATCTGGGCACCCCTGCCGACTCCTTCACCTCACCGAAGGTACCGGGATATTCAGGCACCATCGAAGGGCACGAATACCTTGAATACAACCCGACGAAGGCCAAGGAGTTGTGGAACCAGGCCGAAGCCATCTCCCATTATGACGGCAAGCTGCAGTTCTTCTATAATTCCGATGGTGGCGCGGGCCCGGTGTATGACGCCATCGTCAACTCCGTGAAGAACGTGCTCGGCATCGACGCGACCACCAGCCCGATTCCCACCTTCCAGGAATTCCGCAATGATGTGACCGCCCGCAAACTCAGCGGAGCCATCCGCACCAGCTGGCAGCCGGACTATCCGTCTCCGCAGGATTATCTGGTGCCGTTGTACGATTCGTCCGCCGCGGATGGCAACGGCTCCAACGACGGCGATTACAAGAACGCCGAGTTCGACGAGCTATGCGCGCGTGCGGCTTCGACCGGCGATGAGGATACCGCGAACGATCTGTACCGGCAGGCACAGCGGATCCTGCTCAGTCAGTTGCCGTCGATTCCGTTGTATTACGGCGATGCGGCAGGTGTGGCATCGAAGGATGTGAAGAATTTCACCATGAACTGGCAGAACGTTCCCGCATATCAGGACATGACCAAACGCTGATTTCCGCAATGCTTCCGGTCTTGGCCTCACGAGACCGGCCGTGAGCGGCATTCACCCTTTCAATCCGTTTCTCCATGTCGTTTGCAGAGGTTATGCTGCGTTGTCCGTTAAGTAGGGAACAATGGTTCTCTACCGGTAAAAACGAGGTGTGCGCTGACGCCATGCATCAACGTCCACCTCGTTCTTACGCGAGGGCCGCAACGGTCCTCACACAACGAATAGGAGAATGATTCTATGAAGAAGAAGGCTTTGGCTTTCGCCGCCGCGGCCTGCGCGTTGGGCATGCTGCTCAGCGGCTGCGGCGCTTCCAATGATGCCGCCTCCGATGGCGGCAACATCATCACGGCTTACAATTCCGAGCCGCAGAACCCGCTTATCCCGGGCAACACCAATGAGACCGGCGGCGGTAAGCCGATCGATCTGCTGTTCTCCCGCCTGATTTCCTTCGATGCCAAGGGCAATGCTTCCAACGAAGTGGCAGAGTCCATCGAAGCCAATGCGGATGCCACCCAGTACACCATCAAGCTCAAGAAGGGTTGGAAGTTCACCGACGGCACTCCGGTGACGGCCGAGTCCTTCACCAAGGCGTGGA
>OGHW01001799.1_pt1 | contig 15497 bp, 14 predicted proteins | sample 1571641 | NCBI WGS metagenome assembly OGHW01 (sample SAMEA2582066, study PRJEB24529) | metagenome | biome: Human gut stool | place: China | collected 2011 | reverse complement strand
AGCCATGCCAGAAGGAACATCGTCCCCAGCCAGAAGATGCAGCTGAAGGCAAACAGCCCGTAGCTGCCAGCCAGAGCATCCGCACTTCTGTTGGAGTTCATACCGAGTTGCATCAGGGAATAGGGCCACAACAGCCCATGACCCTTGGAGCTGATAAAGATGCCGGTAATGCCGCCCAGCAGCCCCAGAAAAATGGGCACGGCAAAGCTGCGGATGACCATGGCCAGCACCAGCTGTGCGGCAATGACAGCCAACGCACCCAGCAGGCCCCGCAGTAAAAACAGAGGTAAGGTGACCGGCGGCAGCCCGGGCAGGTGGGCAAATACCTTGCCGCAGAACACGAACAGTGCAAACACAAAGCCGTGGGTCAGCAGCGCCAGCTTTGTCACCACCGCAAACTTTGCGGCAAACAGGTCCAGCGGCGGTACGGGGCTTGCCATGATGAGGTTCCAGTTATGCCCCAGATGTTCCAGCCGCCACAGGTAGGCGGCATAGGTGGCAACCATGGCAGGGAAGAAGAGCATGGAATAAAACAGGGTGTGCTGGGTCCACAGGCTATACCAGCCGTCGGTGAGGATCTCAAGATTTTGTAAATAATTGAAGGTGCCGTAGGTGGCTGAAAGAATGGGCAGCACAAAGAACATTGCCCAGATGGGGGATGCGTGGAGTTTGCGGTTCTCCGCAAAAATACAGCGTTTCAGCATGGTTTTATACCTCCTCGTCCTGTACCTTGCGCCACGCAAGGGCAAACAGCACAGCGCCCAGCGCAAGGGTGAAGGCCAGCAGCCCCCAGTTGAAGGGGCGGGTGCCGTAGGTGACGGTGTGGGTGGCCTTGTCCCAGTTCGCCACTTCGTAGGCGCTCAGAGGGATGTAGTACCCAAAAGGCACAAAGTAACTGGCAAACGGCGGCATAAAAGCAGAGAACAGTCCCACCAGTGCTCCTACGATGCCCACGCAGAGCGCTGGCAGGGGATTGCCTACCCACAACATCAGCAGAAATTCTCCAAAGAAGAGCATTGTGTCCACAGTCAGCGTGCAGACGAACAGATAGCATAGCTGCCCAGTGGGAAAGGCTTCGGTATAACCATGAACGCGCCCCAGCACCGGAACACAGGCCAGCTCCAGCACCGTAACCAGCAGCACCTCCAGTACCCCAAAGACCGCCTTGCCTGCAAACAGGCTTCGGCGGCTTTGCAGGGTGTAGAGCAGCTTGGCGGTGTTGCCTTTGATCTCCATATCCCACAACCGGGAGGCCAGCACTGCCATCATCACCGGCATCAGAATGGCTTCAATGACGGGCAGGCTGTAAAGCAGGGCGCTGTAACCGTTGGCAAGCTCCTCCGGGTCTGCCGGAGCAAGGCCGCCCACCCACAGCACGACAATGCCGGGGATGAACAGGCAGAGAGCAAGGTCGTGCCGACGGTGGGCTTTTTGCAGTTCTGCACGGAAAGCTGCCATCTTACGCCACCTCCCCGCTGGTTTGGGTCAGGCTGAGAAAGATGTCCTCAAGGCTCTTTGTCTGGGCCGTCAGGCCAACCACACCCACGCCGCTTTCGGCAAGGGTACAGACCAGCGCCGCCAACGCTTCGTCCGGCAGCGGGGGCAGCTGCAGGGTGTCCGGCTGATCTGCCGGTGCGGTGGCTTTTACTCCCTGCTGCTGCAGGACGGCTGCGGCTTTGGGGGCGTCCAGCACCCGCAGCAGAATGCCGCCCCGGCTGTGCTTTTGCAGTTGCTGCAAAGATCCCTCGAACAGCAGTCTGCCGTGGTTCAGGATGCCCACCTGATCCACCATCTGCTCGATCTCGCCCAGCAGGTGGCTGGAGATCAGCACGGTGGCTCCGGTGGTCTGGGGCATGGAAGCAATCAGGCTGCGCATCTCCTGAATACCTGCCGGGTCCAGACCGTTGGTGGGCTCGTCTAAAATCAGCAGTTTGGGGCTGCCCAGCAGCGCCATGGCAATGCCCAGCCGCTGCTTCATGCCAAGGGAATACTGCCCCACCTTCCGGTCAGCGTCCTTGGTCAGATGAACGATCTCCAGCACCCGGCTGATGTCCCTCCGGTTCACGTCCTTCAGGTCAGCCACGATGGAAAGGTTTTCCCGGGCAGTCAGGTGCAGGTAACCGGAGGGAGCTTCGATCAGGCTGCCGGTCTGCCGCAGCAGGGCAATGCGATTTGCTTCGTTCAGGGTGTGCCCCAGCAGCTCCACACTGCCGCCGGTGGGGTGTACAAGCCCCAGCAGCATCTTCATGGTGGTGGATTTGCCCGCACCGTTGGGGCCTAAAAAGCCGTAAACACAGCCCTCCGGGACAGCCAGATTCAAATGATCCACCACCGGACGGCCATGGTAGCTTTTGCAAAGGGCATGGGTCTCAATCACAGGTTTCATAAATGGTCTCCTTTCGCATTCATGGTTTTTGGAACGATGCCAGAATACACCCGCTGCCTTAAACTGACCGGAAGCGCAGCTTAATTTACCCTTAAATTTGCAGGTGTTTTCCGCTGCGGCGCAAAAATTGTGGTATAGTAAAGGCGGGAAAGGAGAACTGCCCTTATGGATACCATTTATGATGCAAAGCTCCTGCTTGTGGATGACAACGCCGAACTGCTGGCACTGCTATGTGAGCAGCTGCGGGGCGCAGGATATGGCCATATCAGAACCGCCCAAAGCTGCACCGCTGCCCGCGCCTGTTTTGCGGCAGAGCAGCCGGAGCTGATGATCCTGGATATCAACCTGCCGGATGGGGATGGATTTTCGCTGTTCCGGGCGCTGCGGGCAAAAGCGGATGTCCCGGCGCTGTTCCTCTCCGCACGGGATGCGGATGCCGACCGTCTGTTCGGGCTGGGTCTTGGCGCAGATGACTACCTGACCAAGCCTTTTCTGATGCAGGAACTGCTGCTGCGGGTGCAGCATATTTTGCAGCGGGCGTACCGGGCAGAACTGTCCCGTACAAAACCGGCACCTTTGCAGCTGGGGGAGCGGTGCGTAGACCTGAATGATGCCATTGTTACCCTGCCGGAGGGCAAAACACTGACGCTGACTGCTACCGAGCTGGCGCTGCTGCGGAAATTGGCAGAGAACCGGGGACACATCGTTACCTACGATGCCCTTTGTGCGGCGGTCTGGGGCGCAGATTACTATGGCTACGAGAACAGTCTGGGGGTACATATCCGGCATCTGCGAGAGAAGCTGGAAGCCGAACCCGGTGCGCCGCAGTTTCTGCGGACGGTGCGGGGCATTGGCTATAAGCTGACAAAGGGGGAAGAAGCATGAAAACCTTTGTGCGCCTGATCCGGCGGTATGTGCTGGCGGCGGTGGGCATTGTTCTGCTGCTGTTGTTTTCCGGTGTTGCAGTGCTGGGCTGGCTGGGTTGGCAGGAGGGCTGCCGCCTGCCGCAGCGGGAGTACTCTTCCAGCGAGATCGCGGATTCCATGGTGGAGACCGCCGAAGGGCTTGCCTTTGGGGCAGAACGCACCCCGCAGGAGTGGATGAATGGCTACGAGTGGGCGATGGTGCTGGACGATGTGGGAAACATCCGCTGGAGCTACGGCCTGCCGCAGGAGCTGAACCATGCCTACACTCCCGGCGATATCGCCAGATTTGCCCGCTGGTATCTGGCGGATTACCCGGTGTTCTGCTGGACAGAACCCTACGGACTGTTCGTCATCGGGCTGCCAAAGGGGAGCCTGTGGAAGTACAGCATTTACAGCTCACCGGACTTTGCCCTGAGCATGGTGCGGGTGCTCCCGGCGGCAGCACTGGGAATGCTGCTGCTGGGGCTGGTGCTCTGCTTCTGGCTGAGTTGGAGGGGGGCAAAGCGGCTGGAGACCGTGGCAAACGGTCTGGATGCACTGGCGCAGGGGCAGACCGTCCGGTTGCCTACCGACGGTTTTGCCGGGGAACTGGCAGAAAAGCTGAACCGGACCGGGGCGCAGCTGCAAGCCAAAAATGAGATACTTTCCCGGCGGGACAACGCTCGCACCCAGTGGATCGCAGGGGTCAGCCATGACGTGCGCACCCCGCTGGCGCTGATCTTAGGCTGGGCGGAGCAGCTGGAACAGGATGCACGTTTGCCGGACAGCTCCCGGCAGAAAGCGACCGGCATCCGCACCCAGTGCGAAAAGCTGCGCACTCTCATTGATGACCTGAACCTGACCAGTAAGCTGGAATACGGTGCCCAACCCCTGCGCCGGAAAAACCTCCGGGCAGGGCCGCTGTTCCGGCAGCTGGTGGCGCAGTTCTGCGAAAGCCCACTGGCAGAGCGCTGCGAGATCACACTGGAACAGGAAGAACCAGCAGAGCAGACAGTGCTTTCGGTGGATGAGGCGCTGCTGGCACGGCTGCTGGAAAACCTGCTGAACAACAGCGTCCGGCATAACCCAAAGCCGGTGAACATTACCGTGCACACCCGGCAGGTAGGGGAGCGCTTCTGCCTGACCGTGGCAGATGACGGTATTGGCTATCCGGCTGCTGTTCTGGTGGCACTGAACGCTGCGGAGCCTGCCGAAAATGCGCCTCATATCCTTGGCCTGTATGTAGTGCAGCAGATCGCCGCCGCCCATGGCGGCAGGGCAGTGTTCGGGCAGAACAGCCCCTGCGGGGCAAAAGCAGTGGTGTACCTGCCGCTGGGCTGAAAAGTTATCGGAATCCTTGCTTTTCACGGCCGGATTTCTTATACTTTGAACAAAGAAGTCTTTTTTGGTGCAAAACACAGGAGGAATCATGGCTGAAATTTCAAGTCTGCTGACATTGCAGGGCCAGCTTGCGCTGCTGACCCTCATTGGCTTTTTTCTGGCCCGCAAGGGCATCATCAATGCGCAGGGACGCAAGTGCCTGACTGACCTGCTCATCAATGTCATCCTGCCCGCGAACATCATCCAGTCGTTTCTGGTGGAGTTCAGCTGGGATGTGCTGAAGAGCAGTGCATCGATCCTTGTGATCTCGCTGGCGCTGCAGATCGGTTGTGTGGTGCTGTGTGCTCTGGGCTACAACTGGCTGCCCTTTGCAAAGCGGAGCGTTTACCAGTATGGCACGGTCTGCTCCAACGGTGCGTTTCTGGGCAGCGCACTGGTGGACGGCATCTGGGGCAGCAGCGGCCTGCTGCTCAGCTCCATCTACCTCATCCCCCAGCGTGTGGCAATGTGGTCGGTGGGCGTGAGCTACTTTCTGCAGGACGAAAAGCCCGCTTCCAAAGAGGAGATGCGGGCAGACCGCAGGGCCGTGCTGCGGAAAACATTCACCCACCCCTGCATCCTGGCGGTCGTGGTGGGCATGGTGCTGATGGCCTCTCAGCTGCCGCTGCCCGGCTTTTTGGGCCGCACCGTCAAGAGCCTGAGCAACTGCAACATGGGTGTTTCCATGATCCTGATCGGTGCCATCATCGGCAGCAGCCGGATGGGCAAACTCTGGGATAAGGACTGCTTCCTCTACTGTCTCATCCGGCTGGGGCTTATCCCGGCGGCGGTGCTGCTGGGCTGCAGGCTCTGTGGCGCGGACAGCCTTGTGACCGGTGTTTCCGTGGTATTGGCCGCCATGCCCATGGGCGGCGTGACCGCCGTTCTGGCGGAAAAGTACGGCGGGGATTCCGCCTTTGCCAGCAAGTGCGTTGCGGTGTCCACGGTGCTCTCCCTCATCACCACACCGCTGTGGTGCATGGTCGTGTAAGGGTGAATGCGAAAAACACCTTGTCAATGGCAATCATGGCCGAAGAATCACGGTTCTTTTTGTCCAATCGGCGAATAGCCTTTGCCGCCGGATGGTGATACAATAGGCAAGGTGTTGCGCGGCGGTGCCGTGAAATGCCATAACATGACAAAAATAAGGAGAGCGCGTGGAAAATGGAACCATTTTATCTGATGCCCGGGCAGGAACGCTGTGAACAGTTTAAGGATGCGAACGGTGTGCCCAAAGTCCGCTACTCCTATTGTTCACTGAACGGGGCGCTGTTCCGCTGGGTGAGCCGCAGCGTGGAAGAAGCCGAGCGCCTGTGCGAGGACTGGCTGGTGGGTCAGGACCGCTGCTACATCAACTGAAAAATGCACCCTCTGCTCCTTTGCGGAATAAGCTGTAAGAGAATCAGCTTATCGGCAAAGGAGTTTTTTTATATGATGAATGGCATCCTGCGTATCCAGACCTATCGGCCCCGGCAGTCGGCTCCGGTGGAGGGAGTGACTGTTGTGATCACCGGCAGCGGCTTCACGGCTCACCGCATCACCGATGCCGAGGGCAATGCCGAGGATGTGGCCATCTGTGCCCCGGCCTGCGCCCTCTCGCTGGACGAGAACAACACCACGACCCTGCCCTATGCCGTGTGCAGCCTGACGGCCAGAAAGCCGGGCTACCGTACCGTCCGCATCCAGGGCATCCAGATCTTTGCCGGGCAGGTCACGCTGGCCCGGCCTGAGATGATCCCGGACACCGAGGAGGGAAAAGACATTGCCAACCCGCCTGTGATCATCCCCACCCACGCTTTGTTTGCGGGGAACGGCGGCAGCGGCCCGGCTCCCACCGATCCATGCACCGGCAGCCGGGTGCTGGACCGTGTCATCGTACCCAAAAATATTACGGTCCATCTGGGCAGGCCCGCCGCCTCGGCCCGGAACGTGACGGTGTCCTTCCGGGATTATATCGCCAATGTGGCTTCCAGCGAGGTCTACCCCACTTGGCCCATTGAAGCGTTGAAAGCGAACATCCACTGCCAGATCTCGCTGGCGCTCAACCGTATTTACACCGAGTGGTATCCCAGCAAGGGCTACACCTTCAATATCACCAACTCCACCAGCTACGATCAGTATTATGTCCATGGCCGCACTGTGTTCGATGTGATGGTAAAGCTGACGGATGATATCTTCAACACCTACATCCGCAAGACCGGCACCGTGAATCCCTACTACTCCGAATACTGTGACGGAAAGTCCGTCACCTGCCCGGGGCTCAAGCAGTGGGGCACGGTCACGCTGGCAAATCAGGGCCGCAATGCCCTGAGCATCCTCAAATACTATTACGGCAGCGATATCGAGATCGTCCGCACCAGCAACATCCAGTCCATCCCCAGAAGCTATCCGGGCTCTCCTCTCCGGCGGGGAGACCGGGGCACGGCGGTGTTCACCCTGCAGCGGCAGCTGAACCGCATCACCAAGGATTACCCCTTCCTTGGCCTGCTGACCGTGGACGGGGTCTTTGGCAGCAGGATGACCGAGACAGTGAAGAGATTCCAGAAGCAGTTCAACCTGACCGCTGACGGCGTGGTGGGGCGGCAGACCTGGTATAAGATCAGCTATATCTATGTCTCGGTGAAAGACCTTGCAGAGCTGACCAGCGAGGGAGAAACGGCCGCCGGCACCCTCTCGGACGGAAACTGGGGCGGCACCATCCTGCGCGTCGGCTCTTCCGGCAGCGCTGTGGAGCAGCTGCAGTTCTGGTTGAACACTCTGGCCCAGTACGAGAGCAGCATCCCCTCCGTGACAGTGGATGGCGTGTATGGCAGCGGCACCGCCGGTGCGGTCCGGGCCTTCCAGCGAAGATACGGCCTGTCCGTGGACGGTGTGGTGGGCCGCGCCACCTGGACAGAACTCTACGATCAGTTCCGCAGCATCCAGTCCGACAACGGCAGGCCCAACGCTTACCCGGGTACAGCCCTGCGGCAGGGCAGCAGCGGGCAGAACGTCCGGCTGGTGCAGTTCTGGCTCAAGATCGCCCGCACGGTGTATCCCAGCCTGAACACCCTGACCGTGGACGGAAAATTCGGCGCAGGCACGGCGGCGGCAGTGCGGAGATTCCAGAGCTACTTCGGCCTGACCAGTGACGGCGTGGTGGGCCGCACGACCTGGAACAAGCTGTATGAGGTCTACAACGATATCGCCAACCGGCTGCTCTCCTCTTCCCTGCGCCCCGGCGAGTACCCGGGCGTACTGCGCACCGGCTCCACCGGCACGCCGGTGCGGGAACTTCAGTTTTACCTCTACCTCATGAGTGCCTACGAAAGCAGTATCCCGCCGGTAAGCATTGACGGCAAGTTCGGCGCAGATACCGAGCGGGCGGTGCGGGCGTACCAGCGGTTTGCAGGGCTTACCGTGGACGGCGTAGTAGGGCGCACCACATGGAACTCCCTTTATGGCCGCGCCAGCCAGCTGCGCTCTTCCGGCCCGGTGGTCACCTTAAAGCGTCTGCCCTACCCCGGCACCCCGCTGACAGTGGGCAGCAGCGGCGAGACCGTGCTGTACTACAATCTGCTTTTGCAGCGCATCGCCTATTATTTTTCCAGCGTGGAAGCTCCGCCCCTTGCCGACCGCTATACCGAAGAAACTGCCACCGCCACCCGCAGCGCCCAGCAGCTGCTGGGGCTGGAGCAGACTGGCATTGCAAATGCCGACACATGGACGGCGGTGGAGGCGCTGAGTTTGCAGCTGGCCGCTCACGCCCCGAATCCCGATGGAGACACCCCTCCCGGCACCGCTTACCCGGGACGCGCCATCGCCGAGGGCAGCGCCGGGCAGGAGGTGGGACAGGTGGAGCGCTGGCTCAACCGCCGGGCACAGCTTTCCTGCGGCGAGGGCTATGTAGCCGACAACAACCGCTTTGGCGCGTCAGACGCCGCTGCTGTGCGGGCTGTCCAGCAGCAGGCAGGGCTGCAGCCGGTAAACGGCATCGTGTACCGCGAAACATGGCACGCCTTGCAAGCCCAGTGTACCGACCCCTGCGGCTGCGATAAGGAGGAATGAGGGATGGCACGCCTTTTGATCTATGACGCCTACGAAAACAAGGTGTACACCTACGCAAACCTGAACGAGAACGACCCCATGCCTTACAGCACCCTGACCACCCTGCGGCTGCGGGAGTTCCGGGGCAAATCGGCCAGCCCTACCCTGTGGACCACCATTGCCGCCATGGAAGCGTGGAACCTGACCCGCCGCAAATACGGCAGGGGCATCCCGGTGGGGTACGCCTTCCGCCGCATCTGGGAGGGCGGCCACGGCACCCGCAGCCAGCACTATGCAGGGGTAGCGTTTGACGTAGGGCAAAGCCTTGGCCAGCGCCAGCGCACTGCCATTTACAACGCTGCCCGCGCTTCCGGCGCATGGGGCTATGTGGAGCCGCTGAGCCAGACCCCCACATGGGTGCACTTTGACCGTCGCTACGGCACCCCGGCCTGCAGCGGCACCACCGCCGGTTACCCTACCCTGCGCCGGGGCAGCCGGGGCTGCTATGTCATGGTTTTGCAGGATGCACTTTCCACCCTTGGCTACCAGACCGGTAGCCGCATCGACGGCATCTTTGGTGCCCGCACCGAGCAGGCTCTGCGCGGCTACCAGAAGCGCACCAGCCTGCGGGTGGACGGCGTGTGCGGCTGCGACAGCTGGAAAAAGATCTCCACCGCCGTCATTGGCATCGGGCGCACCAAAACCACCATTGACTAGCGCTTGTCCTATACAGCCCATACAGAAAGAGCGACCGCACAAAACAATGTGCGGTCGCTCTTTTTCACTCACTTTACGGCCTGCTTCAGCTGTTCCAGATCTGCGGCATCCGGGTGGGAGAGCGCCTTATCGAAGTTTTCGATCAGGGCATCCAGATTGGGGATGTGCGCAGGCTGCGCCTTCATCGCCTCGTACCGCTGCCGGACGGACATGGGCATTTTGCCCTGACACATAAAGCTGCCGATGACGGTGTTGCTCCCGTCCAGCGCCTTCCGGGTGGCGGCAAGAATCTTTTCAAAGTAAGGCGCACTGCCGCCAAAGCCTGCGGTGCCGAACAGGAATACCCGCTTGCCGTGCAGCTGCTGCAAGAAATCCAGCGTGTCGGCGTCCGCCTTACCCTTGTCCGTCCAGAAACCCACATACAGGGTGTCTGCTGCCAGCGCGGCAGCATCCGGTGTGCCAAAATAGCAGCAGTCTGCCTGCGGCAGCTGCTCCTGCAGGGTCTGTGCCAGCAGTGCGGTGTTGCCGGTTTTGCTGCTGAATACGATGGCGTAACTCATCACTTTTACCTCCCTCAGAGCAGCGGCAAGGCTGCCGGATGCTCTTGTGCATACGTTATTTTTACGGCAGTTCCTTTGCCGGGAGAGCCTGAAATCATGGAACAGTATAGTACAGTGCCCTGCCAAAATCAAGGGTTGACGATATTTTCGCCTTTCCCGGCCAGAAAGCTGCGCAGATTGCCGGTGGTGATATCCATCAGCCGCTGCAATGCTTCCTTGGTGGTCCATGCAATGTGCGGGGTGAGCACCGCGCCCGGCAGACTGCGCAACCGGCTTTGGGGCGGCAGTGGCTCGGTGGCAAAGGCATCGGCGCCGTAAAAGGCAAGCTTGCCACTTTCCAGCGCATCGGCTACGGCTTCCTCGTCCACCAGTGCGCCCCGGGCAGTGTTCAGCAAAATAGCGCCTGGCTTCATTTTTGCAAGGGCTTCCCGGCTGACCAACCCGCAGGTTTCCGGGGTGGCCGGGCAGTGCAGGCTGAGCACATCGCTGCGGGCAAGCAGGGTGTCAAAGTCCACGAATTCCACCCCATCGGCGGCGTACTCCGGGCGCACCGTGCGGGTGCACACCAGCACCTCCATGCCAAAGGCCTTTGCAATGCGGGCGGTTTGGCGGCCGATGCTGCCGTAGCCGTAGATGCCAAAGGTCTTGCCCAGCAACTCCACCTGCGGCAGCAGACCGTACTCTGCCGGGATGCCCAGCTGCCAGTATCCGGCCTTTACTGCCCGGTCGTACCGCTGGGCGCACTGGCAGATGGCCAGCAGCAAGCTGAAGGTCATCTGCGCCACACTGTAAGTAGAATAGCCCGGCACGTTGGCTACTGCCACCCCATGGCGGCGGCAGGCTTCAAGGTCGATATTATCCGTACCGGTGGCGATGATGCCCACCCACTTGAGGTTCGGGCACTGCGCCAGCACTGCTTCGTCAATGCGGCACTTGTTGATGAGCACCAGTTCTGCATCCCCGATGCGGGGCGCGATGTCGGCGTAGTCGGTGCGCACATAGCTGGTGGTGTCCGGCACCAGTGCCTTTACCCCGGACCAGTCCAAGTCCCCTTCTTCCATCACATAGCTTTCCAGAATCACTGCCTTCATAATTTCCCATTCCCTCTCTGGTTTACGTTATTCCGTTTCTTTCAGCGGATAGAGCGCCAGTGCAAGACTGCCGCCGTAGGGGCGGCTGTCCAGCGCGGCATAGCCCTTTGCCAGCAGCAGCGCCAGCTGCACCCTGTCCTCCAGCGGCACCCACACCGGTGCAGTGCGGACGGGCGCGCAGCCGGTGCACAGCAAAAAGCAGGGCGCAAGGCTTTCCAGCGGGCGCAGCGCCCGCAGCCCGAAGCCCTGCCGAAAATACAGCGGCAACAGCGCTGCCGCCGTTTCGGTGCACTCTACCACCGCCCATGCCGTGCCCTTGCGGCGCAGCCGGTCTGCCCGGGCTGCGGCAATTTCCACCAGCCGGGCGGGCAGCTCCTCGCCGGTATTTACCGGCGGGGTGAGCAGGCAGCCGCCCTCCAGCTGCCGACGTCCCAGCCAGTTGCGCAGTGCCGCTGCGGCGGCGGTATCGGCGGTAAGGGGTAGCACCAGCAGCGCTGCCCCGGCTGTGCCCCACGCCTCGCCTGCGGTCAGCATCCGCAGCACCTCGGAGCGGGGACGGTAAAACCCCGCCCCGCCGCAGCGCACCAATGTAAAAAATTCCTCGGCGGAAAGCCGCCGTACCTGCCGCTGACGCGGTGGGTCGCATACCTGGATCATTTGCAGTTCCTCCGTTCTGATGTTCTTTCCATCAGCATACGGAAAACTGCGTGCGAATCGGCGCGAAACAGCGCGCCTTACAGTGCAAAAATCAGTCCAGCGAGATGTCCTCGCTCAGCACCTGCCCGATGGGCTTTGCGATGCACAGGTCGGCAGAAGCATCAGCCCCGGTGGGCTGCATGTTGATGACCACCAAATTATCGCCCCGGAAATACCGGATGAGCCCGGCGGCGGGGTACACCACCAGACTGGTGCCGCCGATGATGAGGGTATCGGCATGACGGATGGCATCCACCGCGCCGGACAGCACCTCCTCGTCCAAGCCCTCTTCGTAAAGCACCACGTCCGGCTTTACGATGCCGCCGCACTCGGTGCAGCGGGGCACACCGGTGCTGTTTGCGATGAAATCCACATCGTAGAACTTGCCGCAGCGGGTGCAGTAGTTGCGCAGGGTGCTGCCGTGCAGCTCGTACACCGTTTTGCTGCCCGCCGCCTGATGCAGGCCGTCAATGTTCTGGGTGACCACGGCCCGCAGCTTGCCCTGCTGCTCCAGCTTTGCCAGCCGCAGATGGGCGGCGTTGGGCTTTGCCCCCTTTACGATCAGCTTGTCGCGGTAAAAACGGTAAAATTCCTCCGGGTTTTCCTCCCAGAAGGTATGGCTGAGGATGGTTTCGGGCGGGTAGTCGTATTTCTGGTGGTACAGCCCGTCCACGCTGCGGAAATCCGGGATGCCGCTTTCCGTAGAAACGCCCGCGCCGCCGAAAAAGACGATGCTGCTGCTTTTTGCAATAATGTCTTCCAGTGCCTTGACCATAGTTGAAACGCCCCTTTCCTCACGGAAATTTTTGTGTTAAGATAATACCAGTATAGCACATTCTTACAGGAAAGGAAGAGGCCGATTTTGAACGTCTGGTACATCAACAGCATCCTTGGTGCCATCTGCTTAGAGGAGGAGAATGACGCGCTGTGCGGGGTACATTTTTGCCCGGACGGTGCGCCGGAGCTGGAACCTCTGCCCCGCAGGGTGGTGGAAACGCCCCTGCTGCAGGAAGCCGAGGAGCAGCTGAATGAATATTTTGCCGGGGTGCGCCGGGAGTTCGACCTGCCGCTGGCAGCAAAGGGCACGCCCTTTCAGCAGGCGGTATGGGCGCAGCTGCGCAAGATTCCCTACGGGGAGGTGCGCACCTACGGACAACTGGCGGCGGCGCTGGGCAAACCCAAGGCAAGCCGCGCCGTGGGCAGCGCCTGTCACCGCAACCCGCTGTGCATCGTGGTGCCATGCCACCGGGTCATCGGCGCAGACGGCAGCCTGACCGGCTACGCCGAGGGACTGGAGATCAAGGAATATCTACTGGAACTGGAACAATTTTAAGAGAATGATAAAGGCTGCTGCGCATCGTTTGCGCAGCAGCCTTTGGCGTTTTATGCAGTTTTAAAAGCCCGTAGGCGGGACGTAATAGCTTGGGATAGACCCGCTTTTGGGCGTAGCTGCGGCCTGCTGGCGCAGCGCCGAGCGGGTAACCTCTGCCCAGGAATACTGGGTCATATACTCGCCCCGGTAGGAGTTGAAGGCCGAGCGGTCTCCCCGCAGGAAGTTATAATAATCGCAGTCCACCTTGCTGGTATCCAGCGCCAAGGTGCTGCGGCCGCGTACCAGCAGCCCGTTGACCCCTGCATCCTCCAGCGTATGGCTGAGGTCAAAGATCAAATTGCGCAGGTGGCTGTGCAGCGAGGCGGTGTCGGGCTTATCCTCCCACAGGACAGCCAGCATCTCGCCGTTGGTACAGGTGGCGCCGTTGCGGTCCACAAGGTAGGCCAGCAGCTCCTTGCTCTTACTGCGCTTGAAGGAGAGCGGACGTCCGCCCACAAAGATCTCAAAGTTGCCGAAGCACTGGATCTTGATGCCCACAGGTGCCGTTTCCGGCGGGTAACGCAGGTTTTCCAGCACATTGCGCACGTCCGCCTCGTTGGCGGGCTTGAGCAGAAAACCGCTGACGAAGATCTGCAATGCTTCCAACGCATACTCCGGATGCTCGGTGACTACGATGATATTGCAGCGGGGCTGCAATTTCTGGATCATGCGGGCAAGGGCAAGGCCATTCATGCCCGGCATTTCCAGGTTCAAAAAGGCAGCATCCATTGGGCCCTGCCGCATCCACGTCAGGGCATCGTCAGTCGTCATGGCACTGATATAGTCACAGTCCGGTGCCACCCGGCACAGGATGCGGATCAGCGAATTGATCGCAAGCTGACCGTCATCCACAACCAGTATTTTCATAGCTTCACCCCCTATCTGCTTACGCAAAACAATTCCCCGCTGTTAGTTTAGCACGCCGCAAACTTTTAGGCAAGTTTTTTTCCGGAAAAACCCAAAAAAGAAACGTTTTCGCCCAGATATATGTCCATCTTCTCCTGTCTCTTCAAGACATTTCCGCAGCTTCGGTCGCCTTTTTCGACGAAATACCGGAGCATTGCGCGCCTAACTGATATATCAAATCAGCGCTCATTTGTCCCCGCTTCCCGCCGGAACGCACGGCTTTTCCCCGACAAACACAAGGCCGCTGCACCGGTCTTGTGCAGCGGCCTTGTGAATAATTTGCGTTTGGCGTGCTCTGCGGCGCGCTCCAAACGTTTTTTCATGGGTTCTTCAATGGAGATCCAGCTCCGGCGGGACATCCAGCTGGTCGGAGACATATTTCCCGTTCTTTTTGCGCTGACGCACACACTCGGTAAGCAGATATTCGATCTGCCCGTTCACCGAGCGGAAGTCATCCTCTGCCCAAGCGGCAAGGGCATCGTAGAGCTTGGCGTTCAGGCGCAGGGGCACCTGTTTTTTCGGCTCTGCCATATCAGTACAGGCTACCGCTGTTCACGATGGGCTGGGCATCCCGGTTGCCGCACAGCACCACCAGCAGATTGGATACCATTGCCGCCTTACGTTCATCGTCCAGTTCCACTACCTTGTTCTCGTTCAGACGATCCAGCGCCATTTCCACCATGCCCACAGCGCCGTCCACGATCATCTTGCGGGCGTCAATGATGGCACTGGCCTGCTGGCGCTGCAGCATGACCGCTGCAATTTCCGGTGCATAGGCCAGATAGGTGATGCGGGCCTCCACCACTTCGATACCTGCCTCGGCCACATTCTTCTGGATCTCGTCCCGGATGCGGGCAGCCACCACCTCAGAGGAGCCGCGCAGACTGCCCTCGTCGGCCACGCCGTCGCCGGTGGTGTCCACGTTGGGAGAAACATCATAGGGGTACACCCGCACTACGTTGCGCAGGGCGCTGTCGCACTGCAGGGAGAGGTATTCCTTATAGTTATCCACGTTGAACACAGCCTTGGCAGTATCGGTCACGCGCCAGATGACCGCAATGCCGATCTCCACCGGATTACCCAGACAATCGTTGATCTTCTGGCGGGAGTTGTTCAGGGTCATCATCTTGAGCGAGATCTTTTTGCTCATGGACTCGACGCTCATCTGAGCATTCTGGCCGTTATTGCCAAACAGCGCAGCCACGCTGTTTTCCTTGCTGTTCACGTCTCCGCTCTGGCTCAGGCGGGTGCCGGCAGCGGGGTTGACGGCGGTGCAGAAGGGGTTTACCCAGTAAAAGCCCTGTCCTTTCAGGGTGCCGATGTAATCACCAAACAGGGTGAGCACCAGCGCCTCCTGCGGCTTTAACACCTTAAGACCGCAGAACAGGAAAATGCCTGCGATCCAATACGCAATGGACAAAATCAGCAGCGGCACGCCCAGAAGCATCCGGTCTGCAT
>OGHW01001786.1_pt1 | contig 15612 bp, 9 predicted proteins | sample 1571641 | NCBI WGS metagenome assembly OGHW01 (sample SAMEA2582066, study PRJEB24529) | metagenome | biome: Human gut stool | place: China | collected 2011 | reverse complement strand
ATGTTTTTTTTTTTTTTAATGATACGGCGACCACCGAGATCTACACTCTTTCCCTACCCGACGCTCTTCCGATCTTCGTCCTGATATTTTTCCGTTTTCCGACAGCATAAGCGGTCAGCTCCACCCGTTTTCCAAAATCGGGTTCTATGACCATCTTTTTGTACACCGGATTCAGGTGATACCTCTGCGGTCGAAATGAACTGAACATGTATTGTTCTTCCTGTTCCGTTAATGCAATGTCGCTGACCGGAAGAGTGTCTCCCGGCTGAAACACATTCATAATATCGTACTGCATATTTTTCGGGATCACAATGAGGACTTCCTCCCCACTTTTTATCTTTTCCGGATCGATCGTTCCCTCATCAATATAATCCGACAGCAGCTTTAAGTCTTCTTCCTGTACACCGACGGACGGCAGGGAATAAATCTTCTCGTCCGCAGTATATCCCGTGTTTTTGATCCTTGCTTCCTGTGCCTCATAAAGGGCGTTTCGAAATTTGTTTTTTGAGGCAGACAACGTCCGCAGGCTCAGATAATCAGGCATCCTTTTGTCATCCTTTTTGGTATAAGCCAGACGGGTCGATTTATTGACGATCCGGGCAAAGGAATTTTTGATCTCCTTTTTCCTGCGAAATTGCTCATAGACCTCCGCCTCGATACCATAATCATGATGATTTTCCACTGCAAAATCATACAGGGATGCCTGCTTTGTTTTTTCCGCCGTATAATACCATTCATCAAGTCCGGCTTCTTCCAGAGTCGCTTTTTCTTCCACATTATTTTTATCTGCCAGTGCATGAAAATAATTGTATCCAAGGAAACAGGTTCCCATCAGGACACAGAGAATAATAAGAACTGCAGGATCATGAAAGGAAATCCTTGCTCCTACCAGTCTGCGCCAACTATATCTGGAAAGGTTGACCCTTCTTTGTTTCTTTTTACGCTTCTTGACGGAATACCGTTGATCCATCAATGCAATTGGTGTCATTTTCCCCATTCGGATCAGTGGAAACACAATGGAGATCATACTGCTGACCATCATAACCATCAATGCGTAGATCCACGGAGAAACAGTCACGGATGCTACATACACTCCCGGATGAAAGCCAAGGGGAAGATCTATCCCATAAACCGGACACACCATCCGGACCAGTAAAATATGTACAAGTCCTCCAAGAACCATACCAACTCCCGTAAAACACAGGATCAAAATGAACAGTTCCATAAAAAGATATATGCATACCTTAGTCCGGGTCATGCCAATGCTGCGAAGAACCGCCGCTTCTTTGGAGCGGTCCTCCAGAAGACTTCGTATCATGCTGACAACGGAAATCGTTACAACAACAAACATCAGCCCCCCAAATAAAGGAATGACCACAGAGGAATAAAAGTCTTTCCAGACATCTCCGTTTTTTAACGCCTTCAAAATATTTTCTACTGTCATTTCTCCGTATTTATTGGAAATCTGTGCAGTAATCCCCAGGATATAAGAAAAAGCAAAAGATCTTCCAAGCACGACATCATACCCTTTCAGATGTTTCAGTCCGCTTTTGCCAAGCCACGTAACCAGTTTATCCATATCCTGATTCGCCTGAATAAGAGCTGTGGCATAACTGCTATGAAAGCTGTCCGCCATTTTATCTGAGACACAGATTGTCGGCATGACATAATCCTCCAACTCCTCTCTGTCCGGATATCTGTAATATCCTCCCCAAACACCCTCCGCAGATATCTGGAAAATCCCGCATATGGTAAACTTCTTTTCCATAAGCTTTTTCTTTTTGTAGTCAAAAAGCTGCAGTTTCACCGTACTTCCAGGCATCGGTGCTACACCAAGCTCCTTTGCTTTTCCCGCATCGACTGCTATTTCGTTCTCTTTCGCCGGATAGGTTCCTTTCACACAGGACATATGATACATATCAATGGAAGCGGTATCCGGAAAGGAGATCACCTTATAGTCAGCGCTTTCGCTCCCATCCGCTCCGGCATACCCCAGTTCCCGGTAGTATCCACAGGCATCCACGCCCTTATTGTCTGCAATTTTTTCTGCATCCTGTTGTGTCACTTCATAAAATACCACATCATAATTTCCCAACATATCCAGTTCCCGGTTCAGCAGACGCATTTTGTCACTGCGGATAAAAAGCGCCGTAAGACAGAGAACCGCTGCTCCCATAATGATCATTGTGACCAGAGTCAGAAGTCTCTTCCAATGTTTCCCCCAATATTTTACGGATAACTTCAAAAAAATCATATTACACCTCCATCACAATTAACTTCACTGTACCTAAAATGTTCACATTGTCCGATGATCTATTCACAGTATAGCAATCGCACACATTGGTGTCAATAAGCATTTAGATTATCTAAATATATTATTTATAAGGTGATCTGCATTTTTGCATTAAATGAAAAGTTTGCTATAATGCAAAAAGACCGCCAACACACTATTTCCAGTGCATCGGCGGTCGCCATTTTTTTAACTTTTATGCGTGTTACACATCACAATTTATTCTTGTAATCCTCTAATTCATGAAAAACCCCAACGACATTTACGACATCTGTTCTCACATCAAAAACAATAATATAATTCATGTGCGGTACAACAGCCTCGCGATATCCCTTATTAGCAAGATAAACATCTCTACACGCTGCAAATTGAAATGGATTGATCACTAACCTGTCATAAATGACATCAATGCTATCTAACAAGCGCTGAGCTGCCTGTTTATTCATTAAGCGATAAATCAAATGATACACAAGATTATCAAGCAGCTCATCGGCATGTTCTGTAACATTCAATTTATAGATCATACTTTGTCCTCATTTCTCTAAGTGCCGTTCTGGCATCCTTTGTCTGCCCTGCCTCAATCTGCTTTTCTGAAATTTCAATATCCCTATACATTGTAGCCTGTCTCATCGTTGATTCATAACTCTCCATACTCATAATCACCATGTCACCATAACCATTTTTAGTAACATAGATTGGTCCCTCTGTCTTGTGGCACATATCAGAAATCTCTGATGTATTCTTCAAATCTTTAATCGGAATTATTTGTGGCATAGCATACACCTCCTTAATTATGGTATAATTATACCATAATTATATTCTTTTTCAATCTCTTTATTCACCATCTACAATTTCAGTTTCCAGCCTGCTTTACCACATCCCTGATTGTAAATCCCAGACTCACCGCGAGCAAAAGCAAATATCCCGTAATCCCTGCCACATTCTTCCAATAAACCTGAATGCTGCTTCCATCGATCACGCCATCCCGGAATATATTCCGTATCGCCATATCGCCAATCAAAACTCCTGCCGCAATTCCGATCAGCAGATAAATTCCGATCTGTATCCAGGCAACCGTATAAATCTTTCCTTTTGAAAATCCCAATATTCGTAAAGTCTGAAATTCTTTTCGTCGGGAATAAAGCATTCCTCTCGCTGAATTGAGCCAGCCAATCCCAGCAACCAGGCTCAGCATTCCAAGCACCAGCCGGATCATGACAGATCTCTGTTGGAAGATCTGATCTTCCTGCTTCATCCTCTCATGATAATCCATCCATGTAATCTGTTGGTTTTCCCCGGATATCTCCTCCAATACCGTTTTCGCCGATTCCTGGCGTCCCCAGATATAAAAGAATGCCTCCCCGGTTCCTCCCAGAGCCGGATCTGCAGCTTCCTTTTCATTCACATCGTTCACGTCAATATACGTCTGGTCTTCCGTATCCAAACCCGCCATGAGATTATTGGCTGCCTCCAGAATCACATATGTCTTTTTCTTTTTGAGCAGACCAGCTCCCAGAGTGATCTTGTCTCCCTCATGATATCCTTTGCTTTTCATGGTTTCCGGAGTCATGACAATGTAGTCCGTTTCGTTTCCTTTCCACTTGTTTTTGTAAAAGGAGGCATGAATGCGGAAATATTCCTTAAGATCCGTTGCATACAAAATCCGGATATTATCCGGTATGTTTTTGCATCCCCAGGAGTTCACACGTATCTGATAGTAACCGGTAGTTTCTGCCCCATTTCGGATCCGGTCGGCATATTTTTGAACCTGATCAAAGGGGATCCACTGTGTATCATCTATCCAGTCTGCCATGTAATCGGCTTCGTGGGTAATGGATTTTACATAAGCCATATCATTGCTCTGGAGAAGTCCCAGAAAACTCAGCCCCACATAAGAAAACATGGTAAGCAGTGCAATGATCAAAATAATAAAAAAGTTCTGTGCAAGCTTTGGCAAAGCCAGCTTTACTGCCAGATATCCCGGCGTACCGATTATCCGGCGAAGCCATGTCATACGTGGTCTGAATCGGCTCACCTTATAACTTCCTATTTCCTGAAATACCTGAATCGGCAGTACGCTTTGACCACGAATAAAAAAGAACAGCACAATGCCGTTAAAAAGTATAAAGATCAGACCTGTAATCCCAAAGAAACTTCCCCATTGGATCGTCACATTTCCTTCAAAAAGATTTAGTTTATGATTAAGCATTGATAAAAGATAGCGGTCAAAGAAAACAGTGCAAAGCATCCCCAGACCACAGCCGATCAGACTCAAAAATAATGACATCACACTGAAAAACAGGGATATCTGTTTCTTGGATGCACCAACCGTACGCATCACTGCCATATCCCGCCGATATTTTCGAAGATATTCATGGAAATTACTTACAATAAACATTCCACTGATCAGCACGACAACACCGGAAAGCATCTGTATCATTGCCTGAAAGATTTTGAACAATTTTTTCACCGTTTCATCCTCTTTCACTGTAACCACTGAAAAATTTCCGGACATTTTCTCTAAACGACTGCTAAGCCCTGAAGTCTCCTCATCGGGACACTGCAGAAGCACATAATTGCACTGCCCCTTGCCATCTCCCAGAAATTTATGAAGCGCATCCCGCTCCATGATCACCATACACCTTCTCTGATCTGTATACGAATCATTTCGCAGAATCTCTCCTACTTCAAATGTCTTTTTGCCTATTTGAAAGGTATCTCCCTGTCCCACCTGATATTTTCTTGCCAGATATTCATTGATAACCACTTTGCTGCCCTTTACCGGAAAAGAATATTTATAACGGCTCCGGTTAATGGCATCATCCTTCACTCCCAATGCATAAATATCCTGATCTTCTTCCAGTTCCCGGTAAAATCCGTCCGTATAACCGGTGATCTGATCCAGTGCTTTGATCTTTTTGATTTCCTCAGACGTAAAATAGCTTCCATCCTCCGTGGAAACTCCTATCTGAAAATCTCCATATTCTTCCAGAACTCCCTCTTCATATTTCTGTTTTGCATTTGCAGAAAGCTGAAACATACTGACACAAAGAAAATCCGCAAAAAAGATGCTTAAAATACAGGTTATCGTTAAAAAACGGCTTCTCTTCAGAAATGTGACGGCAAGCTTCACAATACACTGCATACCATCACCGCCCTTTCTTCAGGGACAACATCTTAAATTTATCAACAATCCGGTCCATATCATTCCCGTTTTTCTGACAACGATACTCATCACGAACCAGTCCGTCATGCAAAAACAGAATGCGGTCGGTATATGCTGCCACCATGGCATCATGCGTCACAATGATAATGCTGTGATCCTTCTCCTGCTGCAGCTCGAGAAAAAGCTGCATGATCTCAATCGAGGTATTGTAATCGAGATTGCCGGTAGGTTCATCCGCTAACAACAGCTTTGGTTCCGTGATCAATGCCCTTGCTATGGCAACACGCTGACGCTGTCCACCGGAAAGCTCTGTGACAGCATTCTTTTTCTTATCGAGGATTCCCACCTTCTCCAACATCTGATCTGTCTTCTCCCAGATGACACGATTCTTTTCCCCGGCAAGCATCAGAGGCAGTGCCACATTCTCCTCTACCGTCAGATCCTGGATCAGATTAAAATCCTGAAAGATAAATCCGATCTGTTCTGCACGGATTCTGGTCGCCGCCGGCTCTGTCCCGTAATCTTCTCGAAGCTCCCCATTCAGCCGGATTTCTCCTTCATCGGCTGCATCCATCGCTCCGAGGATATGTAACAGCGTACTCTTGCCGGAGCCGCTGCTTCCCATGACTGCGAGCATTTCCCCCTGCTCCAGCGATAAGGACACTCCGCGCAGAGCCTCAAACGATTCCTGTCCCGTTGTGTAACTCTTGTGAATATTATTCACCTTTAAAATAGTTTCGCTCATTGATCCATTCCCCCTGGCAATCTGCCACTACCAGATTCCTTTCCCCGTATTTTATCGATATACCACCTTTACACCATACTTTTTTGCCTGTCGTTTAAGCCAGTTACGATCCTTTACGGCAAGCTTTTTGCTGGCAATGATCTTTTCAACCGGTTTCTTCGTTTCCCTGCGGATATATCTTCCGGTCTCGAGATCATACCACCAGAAATATTTTCCGTTCATCAGATTGATGACATTTTTCTTATGAATGTTTTTGAAATTTCTGCTCTGTGACAGGTCTGCCACCCGGATTGGATTGCCATCAAAAAGACTTCTATAATAGTTTGATTCACTGGAAAGCTGCTCATTGTATCCTTTGCTCCAGATATCAGCATCCGGCAGAGTAAGCTTTGTAATCTTGTTGTTGCGGCAGGAAAGCCATAATAAGTTTTTATTCCGACGCAGATCAAGCCTTTTCAAACGGTTCCCGGCAGCCTGAAGATTACGCAGCTTTGTCATTTTAGACAGATTGAGTGTCTTTAGACTATTTTTATGTACATCCAGCAAAGTCACCGGACTTTTCGTGGTGCAGATCAGCTTTGTCAGCTTGTTATTACCGCACATTACACTGCTTAACGATGGATGACGGCTGATATCGAGCTGTAACAGCTGGTTAAAAGAGGCATCCAATGCCATCAGTCCTTTATTCTGACGGATGTTTAACGTTGTAAGCTGATTAAACGAACAGTTGACTATCTCAAGCTGTGTATTCTGACTGAGATCAAGCTGTGTCAATTGATTATGTCCACACCCCAGATTGGTCAGCTTTTTGTTCTGGCTAAGATCCAGTTCTCTTAACTGATTGCCATTACACTGCAGCGTAAGCAGCTCTGTATTCTTACTGACATCCAGTGTATCCAAAGTCGGCGAGTCGCAATATAAGCCACGCAGTCCCGTGCAGCCGGATACATCCAGATGATTTACCTTTGTCACAGCCACACCGGATGCCACCCGTGCAACCTCTTCTACACCATATTCTGTTTCCACATAATATGATCCCCAGCCTGTGCTGAGATCTCCCTCATAAAAGCCCGGGAAGGAAAGCCTGTCTAAGCCTTCTCCGGACACCTGCAGCGTATCGATCACGGAGTCGGTCAGATATATTTCCTGCAATGACTGCGGCATATGATCGATCACCAGCTTGTTGCAGGACACTCCCGCCAGTGCAAGCTTCTGACATGCAGTCAGATGCTCCAGTCCTCTGGTATCGGCAAGCTCCTTCCCGATCAGATCATTGCCGGATATGATCTGATCGTAATACAAATAATCGCTGTATAATGGTGATACCGCCAGCGTATCTTTTCCTTTCAGCTTGCAAGACGCATTCGTAAGACAGGTTATGTTCTGAATCTCCTTCTCCGACAGGATTCCGTCTCCATTCACATCGTAAAGCGGCGTCTTCATCAGATTTCTAAGCCATTCTGATGGGAAATTCTGCTCGTCGACCACCAGATCAGCCGCCATTGCTTTTCCGATCATCCCTCCCATGGCAAATGTCATCGCAAGTGCCAGTACAAACGTGATTCTTTTCCATTTCATTTTCATAAAGTACCTCCTCTTCTGTAAAAACCCCCAACTGCTTTCCCCTTACATGATACTATAAATGTATTAAATCCATTCTGCAAGCAAATTGTGGCAGATCTATGACACAAACGCGATATATGCACATATCCGGAATGATATCATATATCTGCACATTTTATATCAAAAAACAGGTCTGGAATTTCGTCATTCCAGACCTGTCGTAATATCTTATTTTCCAATCGGATCCTGTTATCTCACAGTCTTATTATTTTCCGATCTTCATTGATTTCTTGTAACCTGTTTTGGCGGTAAAGAGCTTCTTGTAAGCCTTTACATTCTTTCCACAGGAAATCTTTGCCTTTGCGGAAATACCCTTAACTGCATTCTTACCAACCTTTGTAAGCCCGGTGGACTTGATCACGATCTTCTTTAAGGCTTTATCCTTTGCAAATGCTTCCTTTCCGATGGAGGTTACATTCTTGCCGATCGTGATCTTCTTCAGCGCACTGCAGCCTGCGAACGCCTTATCGGAAATCGCTGTCACACGGAAGACATAGGTTGTTCCGTCTGCAGTTGTCTTAACCGTTGCCGGTACTGCTGCCGTCTTAAGCTTCTTACTTGCCGGTGCCTTAAGTGACACGGTCTTTTTCGCTGCATCTGTCACCACATAGTTCATTCCCTGTGCCGTAAAGCTGTATCCCTTCCGAACGGAAGATGCAGCAGGAGCTGCAGGCTGATCCTGTGATGGAGCTGCCGATGGCATTGCTGTTGCCGCAGGGCTTGGTGCAGGCTCCTGTGAAGGTACTGCTGACTGCTCCGGTTCCCGGCTCGGCGACGGGCTTGGTGTGCCAATATCAGGTACTACATTTTCGGTCAGCTCTGTCGGGAGCTCTTCCTCCGGAAGTCCTGTTTCTGTTCCAACCTTTGGAGTCGTTGTTACTTCCTCTCCGTTATACACGGAACCGATGACTGCTACTGCATCCACGGCAAGGCCGCCGCTTGCCACCTCAATGGATACCGTATGCTCTGTATCCTCAAGGCCGTCGATCTGATATGCCGTACACATATTGTCCGCAACCCAAAGCTTCGCTCCTTTTGCGTAGCTCTCGCCATCCACAGTTACGTTTAATGTACCTGCATCTGCCTTGTTGCAGCCTAACAGCTCAAGACCTGTTCCCGTGAAAGTATAAGTAAGCTGTGCGCCTGTTCCCGTGCTGTAGGAAGCACTTCTCTGATAGGTAAACATTCCCTGGTTTGCACAGGTAAGAGACCATCTGTTGTTGTAGATCAGCTTTGCATTCTTCTCCGGTGTCAGATCATAAGTCTCCATGTTGTCAATATATTCATTGTAATATGGTGCATAGCCCTTGATCTTTGTTACTGCCAGATTATCAAATCTTGTATAAGTGTTGCCGCTTCCGATCGCCACACGACCTGAAGTGATCGGATTGCTGTCCTCATAGGTTGCAACAAGCACATCATTGATATATGCCTTGATCACGTTGCCCTCGCCGCGAAGCTTAAGCTGGAACCATGTTCCCGGTGCCACCTGCTTTACATCAACGGAGCCTGTCAGAAGCTCTGTTGCCTTTGTGGATGTGGAGCCCATTTTTGCACGGTACAGGATCCATGTACCATCATCGTTTACCTTGAGTGAATATCCGGCACAGTTGGAAAGATTCTGTGTTCTTCCTGTCTCACGGATACCGATCTGTGCATACTGCTTCTCTGCCTCACGCTCAAACAATGCATCAATGGATGCGGTGTAGTTTGTCCAGCGGTAGTCACCGATCAACGTCACAGGATCACCACTGTTCCATGCTGTTCCCACGCCGGTAGACTGCTTATCCACCTGCTGGCGCAGCACATGGTTGCCGTTGCCGCTCTTATATACCTCAAATGCACCGTTTAAGGTGTGCGTGTAACGTGCCATTGCACCCTTCTGACCACCACGGGATTCAATGTAATCCTCGGTCTCTCCGGTGAACCCTCCCTTTCCGTCAAGAACAGGCACTGTCTTACCGGTATACTCGAAATCATCTGCATATAAATATCCATCGTCAACATTCTGTACATCACCGGTCGCATCGGTGTCGAGTACGGTACGCTCGCCCTCTACCGGCATTGCCTTTGTGTGCTCCTCGCTGTCGGATACGTCAAGAGAGGTAACGGTTACTGCCGAGTTTGGTTTTACCTCGAAGGAATATACGCCATTCTCATCCGCAGACAACTCCTGAATGCATTTCATATAGTTTTCGTTAAATGCACCGTCATCGGCTGCTCTTGTCTCCCAGAGCTCTAATTTCTGATCAGCCGCTAACTTCATGTTCTTCGTCTGAAGAGTGTAGGTCATCGGATACTCGCTGTCATTGACGATCACAGTTGAGAAGTTATCCTTTGTCGGTGCAGCCAGTGTCATGTAGTTTTCTCCACCGGCACGGCCATCGACTGCATTACTGCTTGTCCCCTGATAAGCGGACGCCTTACTTGCGGATGGAACACCACGCCAGATGCCTGCTGTGTTGTCCTCGGTCTCCCAGCCTGTCACTGCGAACTTGCTGATATGTGCCAGAACAAGAAGACCTGCATCATAATGCATCCAGCCGGACCATGGATCTCTTGCGCTGACCAGCTCTTTGAAGGAATACTGTGCGCCCTCATAGTAAGCACCGATCGCAGGCTGATAGATCACATGTCCTCGGCGTGACTCTACGAAGCTCTTGATCACGGTATTGCCCATTTCAAGTGCACTTCCGGAACCGCCAATACCGGTACCTGCTACGGTCGGAGCCTTATCGGTTGTTGCCGGACGGAAGGCGGAATTGGAGAAGGTTGCCTGCTCCTCGCTGTTCCATACTTCCTTGTCAACGACCTCGGCAAGCCACTTCATTCCACCGTTATTGTCATCTGCCGTCTTATAATGATAACCGACTACATCCACGGCATCCATAAATTCCTGATCACTCTTCATCGTCTCTGCAACGGAATCACTGACTACGTTTGCCTCGTCAGAAACAACCAGCTTGATCTTCCTGAAAAGCTCCAGAGCCTTCTCATCCTTGATGGTTGCTGTACTCTCTGCAGCGATCCATTTTGCAAACTTCTTGGTATATTTCACATCGCCGGCACCGCTCCACGCTTCGTTAACATTCGGATTAATGTAATCAACCATATAACCGTACTTCTCATAAGCGGCAAGAATACTCTGCTTATACCAGATGTACCGGTCCTCATCCTTCTTCACCCACGCCGGTGTACGCCAGCGTAAGATGCTGACCTTCAGATCCGGATTGATCTTTTTGGCATCCGCTGCAAGCTGCCATCCCGGATTACGAAGAACATTGGCTTTCTCGCCCTTCGTTCTCATCGTAGCACTCTCTGCACCGGTCGAATTGTTACGGTCATTACCCATCTCCAGCTTCACATGCGTAAAGATCGGATACTTTCCGCCAAACAGATACTGCATCAGCTCTGCATATTTTTCCGGATTCTGCGACTTATAATCCATCAACAGATCACTGGTCGAATTGGCACTCAGCATGCCAAATCCCTTGTAAGTAAGTCCATTCACATTGTCTGCCTTGATATCATTACCATCAATCACAATGCTTCCTGTCTTCGTGTCCACTGCTGCCCCTTTCTTTGATGAAATGCCTGCCGCACTGACACCGACATTACTTGTCAGTACCATAGAAAGACTCAGCAAGCAAACTCCTGCCTTTTTCAATAATTTTCTCACTATTTACTCCTCCTTACCGATGATGTATAAAGTGTTGTTACTGTCTGTATTATAAGTATTTCATTACCTATTTGACAATCTAAAATAATTATGACATCCCAGTAATATGAACATTTTTCTCATGATTTGTTTTTTCAAAATAAGCTCTACTTTAATAAAAAGAAAAAGACATGGCTACCATGTCAGGCTTGTGCCATGTCTCTTTCTACAGTCTGTCGGCGTAATACCTTCATATTTCTTAAACACCATTCCAAAATAGGTCGGATTGTCATATCCCACCGCCTCGCCGATCTGCGCAATGCTTTCTTCTGTGGTGAGCAGCATATTACGGGCAACCGCCATGCGGCGTCTGGCAAGATATTCCATCGGGCGCATCCGCATCTGCTCCTTGAACACGCGGCAGAAATGCTGTTGGGTCACACCACTCATCCCCGCCAGCTCCTCCAGGGTAATGTCATCCGCATAATTTTCATTGATATACACGACCGCCCGGCGCAGGATATCCTTCGCCCCATGACCTCCATATTTTTGATTCTCCTGTAGTTCCTGACGGATATTCATAATATATTCATACAGAAGCATGGAGCAGCGCTCATCTCCATGGATCGGATCCTTTGCCGCCTTAAGTATCTGGTAGAATATATTTTCTATTTTCTCATTGACGATATTTTTGTCGTAAACAAAGCCCTCAAACCCCAGCCCTTTTAGCAGTGCTGTCAGGTATTCTCCACGAAAAACCACCCAGCAGGTGGTCCACTCCCCGTCCTTCAACGGATAATATTCATGCGGTATGCCCGGTCCCAGATAAAACAAGCTTCCCGGCTCCATTTCATAGCTTCCTCCGCCAACGAGCAGATGACCTTTTCCGCTTTTGGTATATAAAAGCTGGTGCGATACCAGACCTTCCTCCCGCCTTACATGATATTCCGGCTCCGCAACACCGACACCGGACAGATAAAACGGCAGACACTTTTGCTTTCCAAGGATCGGATAGATCCACTCCATTTAAGTCACCCCTTTCCGGTCTCGAAACACATTTTCTTCTGTTGATCGATAATGCTATCTTACCACAAATCCATCGCTTCGCACATCTTCTTTTTTTGAAGAAATCCCTGTAAATATACTGTATTTTTTCTCCGCAATGTGGTATCCTCATATGTGGCACTTACGATTTTAAAGGATATATATATGAACAAAACACAAAGGAGATTCTCAATGAAACGTATTGGCTTCGACAATGATAAATACCTGTCTATGCAGTCTGCACATATCCGTGAACGGATTGCACAATTTGGTGATAAATTATATCTGGAGTTTGGCGGAAAGCTTTTGGATGATTATCATGCCTCCCGTGTACTTCCGGGATTTGCACCGGACAGTAAGCTTCAGATGCTTTTGCAGCTCGCCGATCAGGCAGAGATGATCATCTCCATCAATGCTGCCGATATTGAGCGCAATAAGATCCGTCACGATCTTGGTATCACCTATGATCAGGACGTACTTCGTCTGATCAAGGTCTATCAGCAGAAGGGACTCTATGTGAGCAGTGTCGTGATCACCCGCTATGCCGGTCAGCCATCGGCGGATCTGTTCCAGAAGAAGCTAGAAGCGATCGGTATTCACGTTTACCATCATTATTCGATTGAGGGCTACCCAAACAACATCGATACGATCGTCAGCGATGAAGGTTATGGCAAGAACGACTACATTGAAACGACACGTCCGCTTGTGATTGTAACGGCTCCGGGACCGGGCAGCGGCAAAATGGCAACCTGTCTTTCCCAGCTCTACCATGAGAACAAGAACGGTATTAAAGCCGGATATGCGAAGTTCGAGACCTTCCCAATCTGGAATATACCGTTAAAGCACCCGGTCAATCTGGCATACGAAGCGGCGACTGCCGACCTGAACGATGTCAATATGATCGATCCATTTCATCTGGAGGCGTACGGCGAAACGACCGTCAACTATAACCGTGACATTGAGATCTATCCGGTACTTGCCGCAATGTTTGAGAGGATCTACGGTCATTGTCCGTACAAGTCTCCGACCGATATGGGCGTGAATATGGCAGGCAATTGTATCATCGACGATGAAGCTTGCCGGGAAGCCTCCCGTCAGGAAATCATCCGCCGTTACTATCAGTCCCTGAACCGTTTTGTCAAGGATGAGGCAACGAATGACGAGATTTACAAGCAGGAGTTGATCATGAAGCAGGCTAAGATCACGGTCAACGACCGCATTGTCGTGCCTGCCGCCAACGATCTTGCCCGCGAAAACGGCTCCGCCGCTGCCGCACTGGAGCTTCCGGACGGATCGATCGTAACCGGATCTACTTCGGATCTGCTCGGTCCTGCTTCTGCCGTTCTTCTGAATGCGATCAAGGTCCTCGGCAATATCGACAAGAAAGAGCATCTGATCTCCCGCACCTTTATCGAGCCGATCCAGCAGCTTAAGACCGGTTATCTCGGAAGCCGCAATCCGCGTCTTCACACCGATGAAGTGCTGATCGCACTGTCCATGTGCGCAGTTTCTGATCCGAAAGCCAAGCTTGCTCTCGAACAGCTTCCAAAGCTGTCCGGCTGCCAGCTTCATGTGTCGGCAATCCTTTCCGCGATCGATATCAACACGTTCAAAAAGCTCGGTATCGAATGTACAACCGAGGCAGTCTATGAGGGTGCTTCCGGCAACTAAGACCGGCACCGGCGGTGATAGAAGTTTCCCGCGACAATCATAGTTTCTCGTGACGAATAAATACGAACAGATATAGATATAGCAACAGCCCGGTGGAATCCCCCACCGGGCTGTTATTATGTCAAGATGTTATGACTGCTTCTTCATAGCGATCGCAACCACCTTATCCGTGTAGGCAGTCTTATCCAGAACAAGAAGCTCCCTTGCCTGCGACTCTGACAAACCATACTCCTCATCAAGAAGCGTCACGATCTTATCCCTGCAGGAATCCAGATTCTCCTCCACCTCAAGGCTCCTGGCAGTATCAAGATTCTCATCGTACTTCTTCAGACCTACCAGCAATGCATTGAGTGCATCCGGATAATACTTCATATTATCATAATTCTCATAGGAATTGAGTGCCCGCTGCACCTTCATCACTGTGACGATCTTATCGTATGTCTCCTGATCGGTTTTCTTCATATCTGTCCCAAGGATCTCCTGATATGCATCGGTATATCTCCCGGCATCAAAGAAGCTCGTTGCCTCCTTGATCGTTGAGCGGTAACTGAAGATCTTCGTTCCGGAACTCTCTGCTGCAAGAAACATTGCCACCAGGATCACTACAATGGAAACACCGACTTTATTCAGCTTACCGGTAATCTCTAATTCCGCCTCCGCATCCTCCTCAGCTTTCTTGGCTGCCTTCTCTGCCTTTTGGGCTGCCTTCTCTTCCTCTTTTGCCGCTTTCTTTAATTCCTTTTCTTCCGCCTTTGCTTTCTTAGCTTCCGCTTTCTCCTCTGCCTTCGCCGCTTTTGCTGCCTTTTTCTCCTCTTTAGCTGCCTCTGCCGCTTCCTTCTTGGCTGCCTCTTCTTCCTGTTCTTTGGCACGCTCGGCAAGCTCGGCTTCCGCAATCTCATCCGTAACAACATTGCCAAACAGACGTTTTAACAGTCCCGGCTTCTTCGTCACTTCCTGTACCTCAGAAAGCTCCTCCGGAATATCACTGCCGCCAAGTCCTTCCAGCAATGCCTGCATGTCATCATCCGAATTGTCCATTCCATCCTCGTCGAGTGCCAGAATGTCATCCAGACTGAAGGTTTCATCCTCAGGCTCTACAAGTGCATCTGCTACCTCCGCCCGGGTCTCATCCTGCTCCGGTTCTACCAGTGCATCCGCCACCTCCGGCACAGTCTCATTCTGCTCAGGCTCCACAAGCATATCCGCCGCTTCCGGTTTTGGCTCATCCGCCTCCGTTTCAACAAGTGCGTCTGTCACTTCCGTGCCTGCTGTCTTCGGTGCTAAAAGGGCATCCATTGCAGCCTGCATATCATCCTCTGCGAACTCTGATTCATTCCGCGTCTCGCCCAGGCTCTCTGCCGCGTCCTGTATTGTCCCGGCAACCGGCATCTCGTCCTCCTTAGCCTGTGAAATAT